>OJQZ01001277.1_pt1 | contig 14752 bp, 16 predicted proteins | sample 1599071 | NCBI WGS metagenome assembly OJQZ01 (sample SAMN03922525, study PRJEB24848) | human gut metagenome | isolation source: stool sample | host: Homo sapiens | place: Germany | collected 2010-05
TAATTTAATTCCGCCAATAGGTTATGGATATAAGAAAAGTGATAATATTCAACGGCAGTCCGATACGGACAAAATCAGTAAACTTATAATTACCGATACCCTGTACTATCAGATTGGTCTGATAACCGATGGGTGTTGAAAAACTTGCCGATGCAGCCATGCAAATCACCACAAAAAAAGGTGTCGGGCTCACTCCCAACTGTGATGAAATGGAAAGCGCCAATGGGAAAGCGAGTGCAGCGGCGGCGTTATTCGTTATCAGTTCGGTAAACAGGTTTGTAATGATAAACATGACAGCCAGTAATACCGTAGGTCCATAATGCTCCGTAAGGCCGATAATATATTTAGCCACAGCATCCGCCACCCCGGAATTCACCATTGCCTTACTGATGGCGAAAGCACAAGCAATCGTTATCAGGATATCCCATGATATATATTTTGTATATTTACGTGCAGGAAAGATTTTTGTCCACGCCATTATAATGGTCGTCACCGAAACGAAGAAGAACATATCCAGCTTTATATTCGGAAAAGCTTCTTTCACAGCAGGAAGTTCACCGACTGTTGCTCCGGTAATCATCAATAACAACAGAATAAGTGCAAACCAGCGTTTGCCTCTGCTTGCAACAGGTTCCGTATCCTTACCGTTAGCCAACATTACGAACACAGAAGATTCTCCCCAAGTCTGCACAAAGGAGTCGTCAGCCATTACAACCAATGTATCACCTTCCCGAAAATATTCATTCTCCAAATCCTGCGTATAACTCTGGCCATTACGTTTTATTTCTTTTACTTCAGCTCCGTAATGACGTTTAAAGTTGAAATCTTTCAACTTCTTGTTAATACCGGGGAAACGAGCGCCCAAAACAGCCTCTACACGATGCAAATCACTATGCTCTTCCGGTTCGTCATCCAATTTCACAGCATCTTTGCGTACATCCGGCAGCAGTTTGGATGAAAACAGAAACAGATAGAGGATACCAACTACCGCCACAAAAATCCCCACCTTTCCAAGTTCAAACATGGTAAAGCCTTCATACCCGGCTTCCAATATCATGCCATGCACCACCAGGTTTGTAGAAGTACCGATCAATGTACATATACCTCCCAGAATCGTGACATATGAAAGAGGTATCAGGAATTTCGTTGCCGGAAGTTTTACCGACTCTGCCCAGCGCTTTATTATCGGGGCAAAAATTACAACAACAGGAGTATTGTTCAAGAAAGCGGAAATAAAGGAAATTATCGGCAACATTCGAAGTTGAGCCTTGAAAACCGTAGTTTTACCCTGCGGAAGCAGTTTCTTTATAAGCTGTCCCAATGCACCTGACTGGCGTATACCTTCACTGACTAAAAACAGCATGGCTACGGTAATCATCCCCTTATTACTGAATCCTTCCAACATTTCTTTAGGTGTCAGGATTCCCGCACAAAGGAACAACACCACAACCGAGAAAAGCACCATTCCCGAACGCATCTTGTCCAGAATCAGGGCTATCACCATACCCACCAGTGCCAAAAGCACAAATATGATTTCAAAGGTCATATATACGAGTCATTATTTAGTTACGCCTGGGCTCTACTATAAACCAAGGATTCAGCAAATCTTCTTTATTATATTGCAAAGGCTCTTCCTTTTCAGCCTGATATACCTCCATACCGGCTGCGCGTGCAATGGCGTGTCCAGCCGCAGTATCCCACTCCATTGTCGGAGCAAAACGGGGATATACATCCGCTTTTCCCTCCGCAACCAAGCATATCTTGATAGAACTGCCACTTGAAACCAATTCCACATCCGAATGACAACACTTCATCTTTTCAATATAGCTTTCGGTTTCCGGAGACAAATGGGAACGGGATGCCACAATCACAAACCCGGAATGTTTGTCCTTCACAGGCAAACGAACGGCTTCTGCCATCAATTCTTCCAACGACGCCTCGCCACGAATGGTGAAACCGGAAAGCTTGTAAGCCCCCAAAGTCTCTTCGGCAAAATAAAGTTCTTTTTTCACCGGAAGATAGATAACTCCCATTACAGGAACAGAGTTATGCACCAAAGCGATGTTAACAGTAAATTCTCCATTCCGTTTTATGAACTCCTTCGTTCCGTCCAAAGGATCCACAATCCATAGAGTGTCCCACGTACTTCTCTCGGCATAAGATAAATGCTTTCCTTCTTCGCTCAATAATGGGTAAGGGGTATTCTTTAGATATCCTGCAATGGTTTCATGCGCTTTTCTGTCAGCAATCGTCAAAGGGGAATTATCCGCTTTCTTTTCTATTTGAAAGTCTGATGCCGGATCATTATAAATAGAGAGAATATCTGCACCGGCACACAGTGCTGCATCAATCGCATCAAGTATATATTGTCGTCCCATATGTATTCTAAAAATATATAAGGTGCAAAATTAAAAACTTTTCCACCGCAAAAAGTTTTTAATTTTGTTTTATAACTTCTTTTAAACGAAAAAGAGAAATTTATAAGCACTTTTCACAATCTCAAAAAACAGAGTTTTCATTATCATTTCCAACACATTATGAAAAAGGCAGTAACTTCCCAGTTACTGCCCTATCTTGAAAGGAGGAAGATACCCCTTTCCTATGAATTACCAAAAAGAATTCAAATTAATTAATGCGATACAGCAGCCAAGCACCCTGAAAATCCTGACGATTAGGATATTTGGCCTTGAAAGCATCACGAGCATTAGCAGCAGAATTTCTATCGGCGTATGTGCTCACAATCACGCGGTACATAGCAGCATCTGCATTAAATGCAATCACAGCATTGTAACCCTCCTTGTCCAAGAAGTTTTTCAGGTTCTCTGCATTAGCCTTCACACCGAAACTACCGCATACAACACTATAATCTTTCAGTCCGTCAACACCGGACACAACCGTTACTTTTTCTTCACGAATCGTACCTACCGGTGCACTTTCCACAACTTTTGCTTCTACAGGAGCGCTAACCACAGGGGCCACTTCCTCTACCGGTGTGGTAGTTTGCGGTTCAGCCAATTCCTGCTGTTTAGCCTTTTCATATGCCTTCTTGTAAGCACTTTCACTTGATTTACAAGAAGAGAATGCCAGTACAATACATACTCCCATTCCTAATACTGCCAGTTTTTTCATCTTTTTCTTTTATTTTTTGTTAGTAACTATGTCTATTCCAAAACTACACTCAATACTTACGGAAAACATATTTCGTTCCCTCATAGTTCAATCGCATCTTCTTGTCGGTCAGTTCTTCAACCTTGAATGTCCTTTCACCGGTATCTCCCCAGCCAAAAAAATTCTTATAACTTGCAGAATTCACCAGTTCCTCGTGCGCTGCCTCATTTCCGGAACTATTATCCGGCCACAAAGTTATAGAAATTTCATCATCTTTCAACTTATAATAGCCATAAAAACCTTCATAGCTTCCACTTTTATTCATACAATATGCCAAAAAGCTACCTTTTTGAAAGCCATAAAAGATGCTGTCCACTTTCTGCACTTTACCGTCGGGATACTGATATTCACGCAACTGCCATTTTCCAACCCAATCGGAACCTCCGTCATTCATACAAGACGTCAATCCCGATACTGCACACATCAAAAGTAATAGAATTGTCCCATTCAACAATTTTTTCATATACCTCTTTTTAATTTATGGAGCAAAAGTACGCCGAACCGCTTATCTTATGCCCTCCGATGCAGTTAAATATAATTAAAATGTACATTTTGTTGGTTTTCATGGTATATATTTCTAAAAAACAAGAACTGTTGAACAATCATTCAAAAAAAATTGTTAGTTTTGTTACATTAGACCTAATAAAAAGAAAGGAGTATTATTATGAAAGGATTAAATGTTTTAGCAGCATTTTTAGGTGGTGCAGCAGTAGGTGCCGCCATCGGTATTTTGTTTGCCCCGGAAAAAGGAGAAGACACGCGTCAAAAGATTGCAGAGATTCTCCGTAAGAAAGGTATCCGGTTGAACCGTAATGAAATGGAGAACCTCGTTGACGAGATTGCCGCAGAAATTAAAGGCGAAGCAAACGAATAAATCAAACCACATTTCAAAACAAAGCCACTATGTTTGCAGACGACAACAGTATTGAGAATATTCAGCAATTATTTTTAGAATTCAAGAAGTATCTGGAATTACAAAAGAAATATACCCAGCTGGAAGTAGCGGAGAAGCTAACCATATTGCTTTCCACACTTATACTTGTATTGTTGGTCGTCATTCTTGGCATGGTGGCTTTGTTCTATCTTTCTTTTACGCTGGCCTATATATTAGACCCGATAGTGGGCGGACTCATGGTAAGTTTCGCCATGATAAGTTGTTTCCACATCTTATTGATTGCACTGATTGTCATATTCCGCAAAAAAATCATTATTAATCCAATGACCAGATTCATTGCAGGATTATTCATAGATAACAACAAGAACTAAAATATCATGAATATGAATGATATTTCCAATACAGAGATCCTTACATTAGAAGACCTCCAACAGCGAAGAGCAGAAGCATTAGAAGAATTGCGTACTCAGAAACAGGTCATGTCCGACACAGCCCGAAACTTATTTGCTCCGATTGCCCCAGCAGCAGATAAAGGAACCGCTATCATGCGGGCATTTAACACCGGAATGGCAGTCTTCGACGGAGCAATGCTTGGAATAAAGCTAATGAGAAAAATCAGAAAAATATTCAGACATTAACAAATCACCCCATAACAACGAACACTCCCGGCATGCGTGCTCCACACAGCTTGCCGGGAGTGTTTCCATATTCGGACCGGAAATTCCTAAATACCTATTGCTTGTCCGCCAATTACACCTGCAATAGCGCTTGCCACTGCAATAATCACTTTCAGAATCTTATCCCAAACTGATACTTTTATACTCATTGTCCCTAAATTTTAAATTATTACTCGATAAATCATAACTCTTCTCATCCCAACGGATCTTCTTCCTCTCCGCCATCCGATTCGCCACCGCCGGAAGTTCCACCATCAACGGCTGCTTCCAGCCATTTTTCAAACTCCACGCCCTGCAGCAAAGCGCGAGTAGTACCAATAGCCGCCGGGCGCGTATATTCCGGGGTAAACTGGCAACGCAACGCCGTAACTTGATTCGGGTTTACATCTTCTGCTTTTTCCGTCCCCTTACCACGCGTACGGGCCTTCATGGTGAATGTACCCAGACCATTCAGACGTACTGTACGACTATTCAACAGATGCATCCGCATCGTCGACATCAAGTTACGAATTACGTTCTGCACATCACCCGGCGTCAATGACGATTTTTCGGCAATACTCTCCGCCAGCAACTGCGTATCCACAACTTTTCCTACTTTCTTCAAACTCAGGTGCCATGTCTTTACACCCTCTTTCGTTGCAATCTGCGACTGTCTCGCATAATAAAATAAAGGCATATTATCTCTCCTTTACATTTTAAATTAGACTTTCTTTAAATTTTCATTTCGTTGATCAACGATGCAAAGGTGAGAATATACACAGGCATAAACAAAGAAAACAGCCCCACCGGAGCTGTTTCCTAGAAATACTTTATAAAACTTTCATTTCATGACAGTTACGTTTGCACTGATTCAGCCTATAACATAACAGTCTATATTGCGCTTCTCCTTACTAAAGTTCACCCCCACTTTCACCAACTTTCTCCCATCTAAAGTATAAGGTATCAGATACCCTTTTTCATCTATCTGCTTCAGCGCTTCTTCGGCAGTTCCATTCAGCTTGAATTCAAAAACAAAAATAAAGTCTTTTGTTTTCACAACTGCATCGGCACGACCACGAGCACTACGAACCTCCGTTTCTACAAATTGTCCCATCAGGGTGAAGACAACATAGAAAATCGCCTGATAATGACGCTCAGTATTCTCACTCAATTCATAAGGCATACCTGCAAAAAACACCTTCAGGCGCTCCATAAAGGCTTCAATATCTCCCGAACGAAGCTCCCGGATAAACTTGGCGATATGAAAACCCGTTTCATCATCAGAAACATTGGTATAATAAGGTACCAAAAAATTCAAAAAGCCGTAACAGACCTCATCATTAGGAAATTTCAAAGTATAAAGGTCTACTTCTTTATCATAATGCTTTATAGTCAGATACCCGCTCTGATAAATCATAGGAAGAGGATTATTCGCTTCCGCCCGGTACTCGCTGAAAGCGGAATTAGTTGTTTCGATGCCGTTTATTAAAAGACGGAGATCGTAATCACTTTGCTTCAACAAATCAACCAGGTAAGTGGGTGTACCCGTCTGAAACCAGTAGTTACCAAGCTTCAACTTCTGCAAAGCATTCAACACACTGAACGGATTAAAAAGCCCGACAGTAGTATCCTCACAGAAATGATAACCGTCATACTGCTTCTCAAGACGATCAACAATTTCCTCAAACGTCAGGCCCAGAAACTCACCCAGATTCTTTATCTCAGGCACAAAGTTACTTGACAGTTCCTCTTTCGTGATGCCACACAATGAATTATAGGCATAATCCATACTGATATCATTCAACTGATTCAAGTCACTGAACACACTGACCTGTGCAAACTTGGTTACCCCTGTCAGGAATACAAAACGAAGATAACGGTCCGCACTTTTCAACACGCCGTAAAAAGCTTTCAGCGTACGGCGGTATTCTTCCAACAACGGCTCATCAAGGATAGCCTGAAGCAATGGCTTGTCATACTCATCGATCAGTACTACAACCTGCTTACCGGTCTGGATATATGCCTGCTCTATTATATAAGCAAAACGTTCTTCAGAACTACGATTACGCTTCTCATTTCCATACTTTTGCTCCCATTTTTCTAAATACTGATTAAGCATTGCAGCCAAGTCATCGGATGTCTCATACTTCTTGGCGTTCAAGTCCAAATGTAGCACCGGATACCTCTCCCATTCAGTCTCCAGATTCGTAATAGCAAGTCCTTCGAACAGATCTTTCCGACCCTGAAAATAGGCTTCAAAAGTAGAAATAAGCAAACTCTTGCCGAAACGACGCGGACGGCTCAAGAAATAAGGTTTACCAACATTTGCGAGCTGATACACCATGGCAGTTTTATCCACATAAAGATAATTCTCCTTACGTATTTCCTCAAAAGTTTGTATGCCTATCGGCAATTTACGCATTTGTTCCATTCTATTCTTTTTTAGAAGCCATATGCAAATATACAGCTTTTCATCTGTCTCTGATACAATTAGTAAAACACAGGCATAAATAAAGAAATCAGCCTATAACATAACAGTCTATATTGCGCTTCTCCTTACTAAAGTTCACCCCCACTTTCACCAACTTTCTCCCATCTAAAGTATAAGGTATCAGATACCCTTTTTCATCTATCTGCTTCAGCGCTTCTTCGGCAGTTCCATTCAGCTTGAATTCAAAAACAAAAATAAAGTCTTTTGTTTTCACAACTGCATCGGCACGACCACGAGCACTACGAACCTCCGTTTCTACAAATTGTCCCATCAGGGTGAAGACAACATAGAAAATCGCCTGATAATGACGCTCAGTATTCTCACTCAGTTCATAAGGCATACCTGCAAAAAACGCCTTCAGGCGCTCCATGAAAGCATCTACATTACCGCTCCTCAACTCACGCATGAATTTTACAATATAAAAACCGGTCTCCGCATCAGACACTTCTGTATAATAGGGTATCAGGAAATTCAAAAAGCCATAACGAACCTCGTCATTAGGAAATCCCAAAGTATAAAGACTGACCTCTTTATCATATCCTTTGATTGTGAGATAACCACTCTGATAAATCATAGGAAGCGGGTTTCTTATCTCCGCACGATATTCCGAAAAAGCAGATGCCTGTACTTCTACCCCATCAATCAACAGGCGCAAATCATAATCACTCTGTTTCAGCAAGTCAACGAGATAGGTAGGTGTACCCGTCTGAAACCAATAATTATCAAACTTATAACTATCAAAAACATTTAACAGGCTAAAGGGATTAAAAACACCTTCTGCCGATTCTTCAAAATGATAGCCATCATATAAGGCCGTCAAACGACATACGGTTTCGTCAAAAGTAAGTCCGTTCTTCTCTCCCAAATTATCAATTTCGGGAGTAAACGTTTCCACCAATTCATCCTTCGTAATACCACAAACAGTGGCATAAGCTGGTTTCATACTGATATCGTTCAACTGATTCAAGTCACTGAACACACTGACCTGTGCAAACTTGGTGACTCCTGTCAAGAATACAAAACGAAGATACCGGTCCGCACTTTTCAACACGCCGTAAAAAGCTTTCAGCGTACGGCGGTATTCTTCCAACAACGGCTCATCAAGGATAGCCTGAAGCAATGGCTTGTCATACTCATCAATCAGTACTACTGCTTGTTTGCCGGTTTGTTCGTAAGTACGCCTAAGTACTCCTGCAAAACGGGAAGCAATTGTATCTTCTGCCGCATCCTTTCCCCATCGATCTTCCCACAGACTTAGATTACGAGAAAGCACCTGTTCCAGTGCTTCCTTACTATCATATTTCTCGGCGTTCAAATCCAAATGAAATACCGGATATTCTTTCCATTCGGTTTCCAATTTTTCTATCGCAAGTCCTTCAAACAAGTCCTTACGTCCTTGAAAGTAAGCCTCAAAAGTGGAGATAAGCAGGCTTTTTCCGAAACGACGTGGACGACTCAAAAAATAAGGCACAGAGGTAGATGCAATCCGATAAACCAATGCAGTCTTATCTACATAAAGGTAGTTTTCTTCACGTAGTTTCTCAAAAGTTTGTATGCCTATTGGCAATTTGCGCATTTGTTCCATTCTATTCTTTTTTAGAAGCCATATGCAAATATACGTTTTTTCGTTTATAAGTTTTGAAATAATTAGCAAAAACACAGGTATAAACAAAGAAAACAGCCCCATTGGAGCTGTTTTCTGAAAATAGATTATGATACCGTTGATTAGTTGTCTATTATAGACAGATGCAAATTAATCTTCATTGATTGTACAGATGCTGACGCGGTTCCAATCAGGTTCTTCAAACATATTACCTACACCCTGACCTTCGGCAGTTATACGATTTGCAGCAATCTTGTATCTGTTGATAAGCATATTCTTCACTGATTCTGCACGTTGTTTAGCGATACGAGCATTTACATCAGCATTTCCTTCCGGAGAAGCATATCCCTTGATAGATACGGTTGCATTTTTATGATTCTTCAAATAAGTAGCGATACGCTCTACATTAGGAGTTTGTGAAGACTCTACAGAAGTACCGCCTTGACGGAATGTAACAACAGATTCCAAAGTCTTCTTATTGTTGGTAACAGTCTCTGTAATTACTTTCGGAGCCTGATTTTTACAATCATTCAGTGCTTTTTCCAAATCAGCAGCTTTCTGGTTGGCATTCTTCAACGCAGCAGCATTATCATCAGCTTCCCGGCGCATATTGTTGATTTGATCATTCAAAGCATCTATTTCCGATTGATTATACGGTTTCACAATGGTGAAGTAATGTTTACCGTTACTGCAACTGAAGTGATACTTCAATCCGGCTGTAAACTCCCATGCGGCACGATTGGCATTGAAACATACATTGTCAGTTCCGTCTGCACTCATGTCATATACCAAAGCCGGTTTGAAAGCCAAAGTCCATGCTTTCTCTTCTCCCAGATTGAAGTTGAAGTTAAGTCCCAATTTGCTTGACATACTGTTAAGGTCACTTTCACCATTTACAGCATAATGCAGCCAACCGATACCGGCAACAGTCTCTACCTCAAAAAGTCTCGGTGCACCGGCATAACCGCCAAACAGATTGCTTAAGTTCAATGTACCCAGCACACTCAGGTTCGTATTATCAAATGCTGTCCGACTTGGCGTAGTATTGATGCTTGTCATTGCTTCAAATCCCAAACCTAATACCGGAGTTACCTGCTTGTCCAGTCCTACTCCCAATACAGCCCGCATATTTTTGAAAAAAGCGCTATGAGTAAGCGGAGTAGTTCCACCAGCATTAAAGCCTACCGACCAATTATCTGTAAACTTGTTTCCTTCTACTGCTTTCTGCGCATTAGCTGCAATAACAGCCATGCACAATACCAAACTTGCAACAATTTTTTTCATGTCTGTTTATAATTTAAAAATTCGGGGTGCAAAGATAGAAATAATACAACATAAGAAGCAATATTTTCAATTCCCAATTAACAAAAAGGCCAAAAAATCCTACAATTTGAACAAAAACATTTTTTTGATTGTATCAAAATTTGTCCTAATTGCCAAACTCTCTGCTACCAATTTTATAACCTATCCTTTAAAGTATATTATTTAGTCTGCCTTACAACAAAGCTCCTTATAAACAATTATAATGCTTATAAGGGCTTATTTTAGAGATATTCTACTATTTAATGAAAACTCACACTGCAAGGAAATTATATAGTTACCATTTAGATTAATAAGTGCGTAATGCCACCTCAAATGCTTCCGCATAATTCACTCCCCATTGGCTACCTCTGACCGATGCTAATCCACAGATATATTCAACAGAGCGTGGATGTGGATAAGGGCGCATCACTCCTCTATACATTGATAGTGCCTTTATTTTAGCATCGATTCCCTCTTTTCCTACTTCTACATAGCAATTTGGACGAAACAAATTCATAGCACCGTTAATGGCCCATTCTGAACATGACGGAACTTCCATATACCAAAATTCCTTCACGCGTTTAATCTCCGGTCTACGTTGAAAAAGGCGAATCGCCTCTTGACATGCCATAGACGTTTGCAAATGATCATTATTAGTATCGGCGGGATGATGAGTGATAATAATGTCAGGTTCACTCTCTTTAATTGCAGATTCTATAAATTGCACAAGTTTTAAATGAGGTACAGTATTCATCTCTATATTGGGAAATGTAGCCTCATACTTTTCATTGATACCGAGGTACTTTGCTGATTCATCCAAATCACTATTCAATTCTTCATCACCGGGCCGAAATGCACGTGCCCTTGCTTCAGTACACATAATGGCAACATCCACAGTATTATTTTCTTTAGCCCATTTCCATATGGATGCACCAGCTCCCAATACCTCATCATCAGGATGCGCCACAACTAAAAGATATCTCATATTATTTCAATTTTTTATTTTCAGTTTATGCATATTCATAATACTTCAGCACATTCTCTGTCATCATACTTTCATATGCGTATTAGCAATTCGAGCAATTGACTCTTCATAGCTTACGACGCGATACTTACCTTCAAAATGATTTGAAATGTTCATATCATACGTGATGCTACCAAAGGCTTTCTGAATGATGACAATATTCTTTGAGAACAGACGCAAAAATGGATTGAAAATCTTTGTTTGCCACATATGGTTCCCCACCGCTTTAGCAATGTCACCCACTATTTTACTAGTCTCAATATATGCCTCCTGCTGTGGATAATATGTACCACCTTGATTATTATCTATTATCAGATGCACCAACTCACACAAATTATCAACATACAACATACTTTGTTGATTTTTCAAGTCAGGAAAGAGAGGCATCGTTTTGGCAAAAAAGACCAATTTTGGAAAGTTGTCACGGGCATTCTCACTATAAATTAATGGCGGACGTATAATCGCCACCTGAAATTTTATATCTTCTAAATTATGTAAGCCATTTTCAGCTATCATTTTACTTTTTCCATAAATTGTAGGTGAGGTAGGTATTGTTTCTTTCGTTATAGTCTTCTGTTTTCCGAGAGGACTCATATTTCCATAAACAATCATAGAGCTCATTTGTATAAAAATTGGAACACCTTCTTTTTTTGCTTTTGTAGCAACATCTATTGGCAATTGTCCATTAACCGCATAGTATTGTTCTTCTGTACCTTGGCGTGCATTAGCATGAGCTAAACCAGACACATTATATACAGCATCAAAACCTTTGAATGAGATTTTATCCCATTCTCTATTCATTGAAGATACTTCTGAAATCTCATAATCAGGGTATCTTTTCATATACTCTTTAAATCTGCCACCAACGTACCCGCCAACACCAATCAATAATACTTTTTTCATTTCACTTGAAATTATCAAAATTATTAACAACTTCATCCCACGGCGCTCTATCTTCCTTGTCGTAAATATACACACATTTAGCATCCTTGAAATCCCTCAGCCATTCTGCAATATTTACCATACCACCTTCTACTCGCTTACCGTAATCAATCACCTCACTCATGCTGGTAAATGGTTCAAACTCTTTGCGATCTGAAGAATCTATACAGCCATTTTCCATACCTTTTACCCAAAGATAATCCAATGGCATTCCTGCAAACTTACCTGTAGGATTCCAAGCTGACGCTCTAAAATTAGTTTCCATAAAGTAGAAAGTCCCATCCTTATCTATCAAGAATTCAACTTCAAATATTCCTTCGAAACCAATCTCTTCAAACATAGCTTGCAATTTTCGTTCCATTTCCCTATCAGTAAACATGCATACATCATGATAAGGGCTATAATAGCCTTGGATCAAATACTTCCAAGTCAACTGAGTTACAATTTGCATATCTCTACCATGATTGATGGTATATCCTTCAAGTGCCATTTCGTTTTGCTTATCTACAAAATGTTGAATCATAATTTGTGGACTTGAAATCTTACCTATTGCGCTTCTCAATTCCTGTTCATTTTGGCACACATATACATCATCTTTCCAACTACCTGAATTTGGCGATATATCCTTTGTAATGATAGGATAGCACAAATCTTTTGGTAAATCATCATTTTTACTTATCACATAGCTATCTAAAACATTAAAGCCATGTTTCTTCGCAAGCTGCTGGATATTATATTTATCCATAAACTCATTAATACGTCCAGCTATTCCTGCATTATAAGTAATAAACTTATTTTTCCATTCATCATAATGGAGATCAAAATAACCTACTGACTTATCATCGGAAAATACAATGTATGGTTTGTGGCTTGAATCAAAATTACCATATTCATCTAATAAGAGTTTAAAACCCTCTTCAACCGAATCCACTTGATGTAACTTTGATATATATTTGCTAAATATTGCTACTTCGTAACGTCTTTTTATAGATATATATATAGGATTTATGCCATTCTCTCCAAAAGCCCGAATCATATTCAGTGGATTGTAATGTTCTAAAGCAAATACAATACACAAATGTCCATTATAAGAGTTATTCATTATATATTACTTTTGATAAATATTTTAGTTCTTCTTTCCCATATCTTTGATCAATAGTGATTGGAATGACATATTTCGAAATCCAATACTCAAAACTATCTTCTGGTTGTTCATCACAAATATAACTCCACCAATGACCTTGGAAATGCTTTACTTGGAACAAACGTTGAATCAATTGCTCATCTTCAATAACTAATGGATAGACCATCGGAATAGTATCTTCATCATAATATTTAAGAGGGTTTATTTTATTTATATTACCAAACAAATCATGCGCAAACCTAAAGTTTTCTCTTCTGCGTCGTTTTATAAACTCATAATCTGTTCCATCTAATATAGTACGTGTCAGTTTCGACATCTTCATAATAGGCTCAGCGTCTATTCTACGCTCATTCATTGAACGAGCTTCATAACTTTTTCCTTCACAACCATACTCAATACGCATTAACAAAAAAGCAGCTGTATCACTCGAATAACATTGTGAATACTCCCCAACAAAAATATGAGCATCTTTACCTATCACATATGCACCATCAGGAACACCTACAAACTTTCGGCAAGAATATACATTCATGGCATCAGCAATAGGTGCATTAAAGAACGCCTGGCAATTATCTATAATTGAATTCTTGCTTTTACTTGCTAAATCTACCATACGGTTATGCGACATCACTCCGTAATAATTCACAAAAAGAACTGCTTCATTATCCTCCGGATTTAAGTCTACAGGATTCAAGTTGTTATTAATATGATAATATTTCACTTCTGCTCCATATTTTAACAGCATCTCACGAACTGTCTCACATTGATAATATGGAATCCATATAGCCTTGCAACCAGTTACACGAAACGCATGCCAAATAGCTGCTCTTCCGGTATTTAATCGTGCAATATCTGTCAATTGATGATAAAACTCCTTTCCTTTAGAGAACTGAAGTTCTATAAATGACCCTATTTCCATTTTAAACTATACTTTTACTAACTTATTTAGTCTTTTCCGTATCCGAACAAATTTGATCATCACTCATTTTGGGAGCACGAACACTATCATCGGGACGTCGAAATCCCAAAATAATCTGGATTGTTTTGTAAAAAATCACCCAATCCAATTTCAAATTCCAGTTACGCACATAGTAAAGATCAAATTCAGCCATTTGCCGACGATTTTCCGATTCCCCCTCATGTATAGCTTCCCAACCTGTAATACCAGGACGCATTGATTGACGTTCACGTTGCTCATCTTCGGTCATGACTAACATTTCCTGAGGTAAGATAGGACGAGGACCTATAAATGACATCTCACCCTTAAGAATATTCCAAATCTGAAAGAGTTCATCTATATTAGTAATACGAATTATTTTGCCCCATTTCTTCAACCTGACCTCATCAGGCAGTAAATTGCCATTAACATCACATTCGTTAGTCATAGAACGTAACTTAAATAATGTAAAATGTTTTCTCTTATACCCTATACGCTCTTGCTTGAATACAGCCGAAGCCTCTGGTGAAACGATAATCACTAAAATTATCCCTACCAGCAATACCAACATTCCGGGAATAAATAAAATA
>OJQZ01001299.1_pt1 | contig 14544 bp, 13 predicted proteins | sample 1599071 | NCBI WGS metagenome assembly OJQZ01 (sample SAMN03922525, study PRJEB24848) | human gut metagenome | isolation source: stool sample | host: Homo sapiens | place: Germany | collected 2010-05
CTCTGCCTGGAGAGGCACACGACGGGTCGTTTTCGTGTCCTGACCTCTCAACGCCAGAGAAACCAACAGCAAGGAGAGGCACACAAAGCATACCGTTATTTTTTTCTTCATATTCAATTATCCAATAAATAAATCAATTCATCCAGTCGGCAGGACAATCCTTGATTGGCAAGGGTATCCGCTTGGACCAGTCCGCAAAATCAACCAAATAATACTTATCTTCTTCTTTTAACATATAGTAGGTGTAACGCCCACGATACTCGTAAGACAGACTATATGTTATTTTATTAGTGCTTTCTGCCCGTGTCCTGATATCCAGACCAATCCAGTTATTGGGATAAGTGCTTGTCAGTTTAAAACGCTTGCCTCCCTTTGATAACGGTTTGGTTCCGGTATGTACAGTTCCTCCCGTTCCATTGATGAAAGTACGCATTTCTATAAATACAGCCCGACTAGCGTTTAACTCTGATGCCGATAACTTGCCTTCCGGATGTTTCCAGACATTGGTTCCTTCCTCTTTTATAAATTTATCTTGCCCTGTCGGGTAAGCGTATGTTTTATAAAAATCCAGTAAATTATCCGTGTCGATCTCTCCCCACATGGTGGTAATACCCTGCTTGATTTCAATAAACACACTGTTTTCTTTAAAAGATGGGGCCGGATACACTTCCGGGACATGTATCTTGTCCTGCAAATATATAGTCTGTCCATAGTCATTATAACTTCCCGTACCATCACCGAAATAAAATGCCGCATAATTGTCTGTTTGGTCCCATTCATATTTCGCCAACTTGCCGACAGTATCATTCTTCGCCACATTTGCCTTCTCCGTCCCTGTCAAAACCAACGGACGAATGATGTAGAGATATGAGTCTCCACCGGTATAGCGGACTAACTGACCTTTGTCCAAATTTCCTTCGTTGACAGGCAGGTTTATATCTTTAATCCTGGCCGATTTCATATTACTATAAGTTATAATACAAAATATATTTATATTATTAACATATTAAACATTAACAAAATAGTGTTTAATTGTACAAATATACCCGTTGGCGGAATTAAATTAGCACATCTTTAAAACTCTGCCAATGGATATTATTATTCACAATTCTATTGATACCTAACATATGTTATATACAATAATATATGCCGGATTCTTGCCTGAAACTTATTGTATCTTATGTTTATATAAACGAAAAATCTGTCCGCTACATTCACTTTGGAGTTGAAAAGGACGCATGGTATTCAATAGGAATATGAAAATGTGGATTTTTTCTACACTTGTGGTCGTATTTCCACATACAGCAAATGTCTATCACAAATACATACCATTGATTTTCATTGTTTTATGAGTGTTTATGCTTTTGGTATGTGTTTTGCTGACAAATAAAAAAATTAACAGTAAACAAAAATTGCATGAAACTCACATTCATCTGTAAACGAACGGGCGGTATCCTGATGCTGATACTACTTCTGCCACTACCCCTATTCGCCAAAAAAATGACCGCTCCGCAGGGAGAGACACTCCTCATCTACACACAGGAGAAAGAGGCTGAACAAGAAAACCGAAGGATTGAAGGCACGGTGACCGATGAGAACGGGGAGACCGTTATCGGAGCCACTGTAATGGTAAAAGGGAGTCCTGAAAATGGAACCGTGACCGGCATTGACGGAAAGTTCTCACTGGAAATACCCCCCAAAAGTATTCTGGTTGTCTCGTATGTAGGATACAACACGCAGGAAATCCGTGTGAGCCGCCGTGTCAACATGTACAACATTGTACTGAAAGAGGACACCCAAATTTTGGAGGAGGTGGTGGTGATAGGTTACGGTACGGTGAAGAAAAGCGACCTTACCGGATCGGTATCCACGGTAGGCAAACGCAGCTTTGAAAGCCAGCCGGTAAAGAGCGTGTCGCAAATCCTGCAAGGACGTACCCCGGGAGTCGAGGTGACGACAACCAGCGGCATGCCGGGAGCCGGAGCTCGTGTACGCGTACGCGGTACCACTTCCATCAACAAAAGCAGCGATCCGTTGTATGTCATTGACGGCATAATCTCCACCAGTGGTCTTGACGGACTCAACCCGCAGGATATCCAGTCTATGGAGATTCTGAAGGATGCCTCCTCTACCGCCATCTATGGCTCACGGGGGGCCAATGGCGTCATTCTGGTCACCACCCGTAATGGAGAGACAGGACGTGCCCGTATCAATTTCGACGCCAAAATTGGCCTTGCGAATGTACGCAAGGGATACGAGTTGCTTAATGCCTACGAATATGCCCAAGCCCTGAACGAAATCCGGGGTGCCGGTACTATCCCTTCCAGTGATCTGGAAGCCTACAGAAACGGGAGCAAAGGAATCAACTGGGTGGATATCATGACCCGTACCGCTATGAGCCAGGATTACAGCCTGGGAGTGTCAGGGGGGACAGAAAGTGTGAAATACCTGCTTTCGGGCAACCTGCTTGACCAGGAAGCGGTGACCATCAACTCAAAATACAAACGCTATGGTTTCCGGGCGAATGTGAATGCAGACGTACGCCCCTGGCTGTCCGTATCGGCCAAGATCGGAACCGCAATCATCCATCAGAAAAACGGAGCTCCGAACTGGTTCAATGTCATTAACTATTCCCCCACCATGGAACTTAAAGATCCCGATACGGGAATATACAACACCGACCCCTACAATATTGGAGGTGCCAATCCCTATGCATTGCTGGCTGAAAACCGTAGTGACAGCTACAGTTACAATGTCAATGCGAACCTCACACTGGCATTCAAACTAGCCAAGGAACTCACTTTCACCGTGCAGGGAGGTTATGATTATGACCACAGCCCGTCCTATTCATTCAGTTCAAAACTGACCGCCCCAGGAACCATCAACAGCATGAGCAACAGCAGCAGCCTGCACCGTTATTGGCAGAATACCAACAGTCTCGTTTACCAAAGGGCTACAGAAGCACATACGTTGACCGCCACCGGCGTATGGGAAATCAGCCGGAGCTATGACACGGGACTGCAGGCAGGCGGCTCCAACCTGAACAATGAAAGCGTCGGTTACTGGAATGTGGCTAATGCGGCCGTACGTAACGAAAGCAACTCTTATACCGAATCCTCACTGGCGTCCGGTATCGTCCGCGTGGGCTATGATTACAAGAAGCGTTACTTTTTTACGGCCGCACTACGTGCTGACGGCTCCTCCAAGTTTCGGAAAGGACACCGCTGGGGATGGTTTCCTTCGGCCGCGCTGGCCTGGGACATAGCCAAGGAATCGTTCATGCGGAGCCAGCATGTCTTGAAGCAGCTGAAGTTACGCGGCAGCTATGGTGTAACCGGGAACCAGGCCATCGGCGCGTACAGTACGCTGGGGGCACTGACCAATACACTATATGGCTGGGGGACCGCCACAGGATTTTCCGGATATTGGGCAAACCAGTTTGCGACACCCGATCTGACCTGGGAGAAAACCTCACAGGTAGATGTTGGCGTCGACCTGAGCCTCTACGGGATCGACATTTCATTCGACTGGTTCCGGAAGCGTACCACCGACCTGCTGTTCCAAAAACAAATTCCTCGCTATAACGCAGGAGGTACCTATTGGGTCAATGAGGGCAAACTGAACAACGTTGGATTCGAATTCTCGCTCGGTACCTTCCCGGTAAAAGGTACTGTCGTCTGGGAAACCAATCTGAACGCGGCTTATGTGAAGAACGAGGTGACGGACCTTGCCGGCAATGATTTTGTACTGACAGCCACATACAGCGACTTGGGAGGCTCCATGCAAATCATGAAACCCGGACATCCGCTCGGTTCATTTTACGTGTACAGGTGGAAAGGTTTCGACGACAAGGGAGCCAATCTTTACCAGAGAGCTGACGGTTCGTTGACCACTGCTCCCACCTCGGAAGACCTGGTCATCAAAGGGCAGGCCAATCCCAAATGGACTTTTGGGTGGAACAATACCGTCAGTTGGAAAAATTGGACATTGAACCTCTTTTTCAATGCGGCAGCCGGAGTGGAAAGACTGAATATCAGCCATTACGCCACGGCCTCCATGACAGGGGGGACGCGTTTCATCACCCTGCGAGACTCCTATTACCAAGGATGGGATAAGGTGAAGGACAAGGCGCAGGCCCGTTATCCCAGTCTGACCAATACGGACAATAAAAACTATGCAAACTCGGATCGCTGGCTGGAAGATGCCTCTTTCATCAAACTGAAGAACATCAGTTTATCATACAACATTCCGCGTAGAATCGCCAAATTTGCCAACATACAGCTGTCCGTCAGCGCTCAGGACCTTTTCACTATCACTGGATATAAGGGAATGGATCCCGAAGTGTACAATGCCTATGACGGACTGGATTATGGGGCATACCCCATTCCAAGGACTGTGACATTTGGAGCTAAATTTAATTTTTAAAATTTCATTAAACAAAAAAATGAATACAATACAAATAAAAATGAGTACCGTCGTATTGCTCGCGACCCTCATGAGCGGACTCACCTCATGCAGCGATTTCCTTGATGAAAAACCCTACGGACAACTCACCTCTGAAAATTTTTTCAGTAACAAGGAGGATCTGGACGCATCCCTCAATTCGCTATACTCGGTCATTGCAGCTTCACAGGCCAGCAACAATCACATCGGTACCAATTTTCTAGCGGGCGATGATATCTCCACCCATCCGTCCAGCAACAAGCAGTCATTGCGGGAGTTTGACCAATTCAGTCCCACTGACAACAACACATGGATGGTAACCCTGTGGGAACAACGCTTCAAAGTGATCAAGGCGGCCAACTTTATCATAAACAATGCTGGCCGCACACCGGAAGTGCCACAGGAAACCATTGACAATGCCATAGCCCAGGCCCGTTACTGGAGGGCATATTCCTATTTTTACCTGGTAACTACTTGGGGAAAGGTCCCCATGATGCTGGAGGAAAAGATCGATTTCAACACTCCTCTGGAAACCGAGGAGAAAATCTACGAACAGATTCTGACCGACCTGAAATATGCCGAAGAAAAATTGCCGCCACTATACACGGAAGAACCGTACGGACGCAACGGCATAAATATCGCCGTCAGCCAGGGAGCGGTAAAAGCAACGCTTGCATATGTGTACATGTGCATGGCGGGATGGCCGCTCAACAAGGGGACAGAATATTACAAGATGGCCGCAGACAAGGCCGAAGAAGTTATTGACGCAGCAGATGAAGGTACCTACTACTATAAATTGCTTGATGAATACAGCCAGGTTCACTCTATAGCCTACAACCACAATAATCCTGAACTGCTGCTGGGCATATATTACAACCGGGACCGTACACCAAACTCAATCCCTGTGACCGACATACCCCTGGAGGTCATACAACATGGCTGGGGTGATACGAACGGGGAGATCAAGTTCTGGAAAGAGTTTCCGGAAGGTCCCCGCAAGGAGGCCACTTACTTCCCTAAAATCATACTGGCGGACGGACAGCCGCGTGACTGGTGGGAGGACCCCAGCAACCAGCGGGAGGTGGTGGCACCGGTCTTCATGAAAACGGTCGAGTCGGCTACCCGGGGAAAAGAATTCGATTACACGGATCCGACCTCCCTGCCAAGCAACGGGGAAAAGACCGTACAAATCATCCGCCTGTCACAGGTATATTGCTGGTTTGCCGAATCTACAGCACGTTCCGGACAGGTTACCCCAAAAGCGGTGGAGATGTTAAACCGCGTCCGCAACCGTGCTGACGGTAATCAAACGGATATGTACAACATTGCCATGCGTGCCGAGCAACTGGCTGAAGCTGCCTACAACGAACACGGGTGGGAAATGGCCGGATATTATTGGGGGGGACTTGCCTGCAGGGCAAGGGACATGTTCCGCATGTACCGTTTCAAGGAGCATTTCGAATACCGTAAACAGAATCCGGAAATAGAAGTGGCCCCAGGGGTATTCCGCAAAGAGAAGGTGCCTGTAACCGGCGCATGGGATGACAGCAGGATGTATGCGCCTTATCCATACGAAGACGCAATTTTGAATCCTAACCTGCAATAACACACATGTTCATCGACAGACTGGAAAAGACTGCGTGTGTCAATGAGGAGCTGATTCTCATTGATACACGTCTTGCCGTCTTAAAATATGGAGTCATGGTAAATCAGGCAATCATTAACTTGTATACACCAACTTCATACCGGGGTATCAGGGTGAAATGCATACGGTAGGGAAACAACCTGCCAATAACAGGTAACCTTGAAGACACGCAGATAATAGGGAGGGCACTCCACTGTATGGGAACGACAAAAAATGAAGAATTCGCTTTATAGTGGACTGGACTTCATGTGCAGAGGTAACAAAAGACCTCTGACCATAAAAGTAAAGCTGGCGAAAAGAAGAACGCTACTTTAATAGTGGAGAATATTTTACTATTTATAAAATAGGCTTAGTTTGTTTTGTATGGGTGAAGAAATGAACAAAACTTACAAATCTATTGGGAAATCTTTTCTTGAATATTAAAAGTTTATTTGTTTAAGCTTAACAAGAAAGGAATAGCTTAATAAGCTGTCCTATTATTCATTATAGTTTGAATGTTGTTTTTATAATTGATTGTTGGTGTTTACTATCGGTATTCTTTATGTTTTTCTCTCATTCTTGCCAGCCCACTTTTGAGGCAAGACAAGAATTGTGCAGATATGTCTGCCTTATTAGAGAATTAAACAATTGAAGTTGCGCCTGTCAGATGTACAATAGATAACAGCATTCAAAGAAAACGAAAGAACAAAAAATTTTTGGATAGTATTTCGTACAAAGAGGAAATATGGACACTGGTAACTACTCCCATTAATAAAACCTAAATGATAAAGGACCTCCTCAATGGGTAATATAGTCATCAAGCCTCAATTTAAATTTACTGTCCCATTCGAGAACGGCAAAGCAAAGATTGCCTTCTCCGGTGAAAACAAAGAAGTGCCCGATTTCAATGGTGAAAAGCATTACTGAGATAACCTTGATTAGTATTATATAAAATGGGATTAAAGTTTAAAATAATCTTTGGCTATGGTATTCTGATAGCCTTACTTATAGTTACAATTTATATATTCCGTAAAGAACAAATGAATCGTAACACCCTTCACCGAAACGAGAAGGAACTTGTCCATACTTGGCAATTGACAGAAGAAATCTGTATAGACCTTTTAGAACTTACCACAGAAGGCGAGATGGTGAGTGTTTGGAAAGAAAAAGACTATCTATCATATACAGAAAAACGGAAATGCATTTGTGATACACTACAAGTTCTGAAGAAAGACACTCATATACTTGGGCTTCAGAGCAGAATTGATACATTGTGTCTTCTTTTAGAGAAAAAGGAAAAGATACTTTATTGGATAATGAACACTTTTTATCAATTGAAGAATTCCACAGATATAATAGGTGAAAGAATACCGACAATCATCTCCCAAATCAAGAATATGCCAGCATCTTCCGATAGTGGGCAAGAAAAAACGTTCGAAAAGAAAAAAACTATCTGGTCCTTTTTTCGCAGAAAAGAGAAGCAATCGGCATATTTTAAACAAAAGGAAGAAAAAGAGACGAAAGAACCCCCTTCCAATATCACTACAGAAATGTTATATTCCTTAAACCGTGAAGTGGCAGAAAAACAGGATATGCAACGAAAGGCTTTATCGATTCAAATGGACAGCCTTTATACAAACAATCAGAACCTTAACCGGAAACTTAACAGTCTGGTCCGTGAACTTGAATCGGAAACTAACCATCGTATTTCCAACCGTTACAGAGAGTTGGCAGTGGAAAGAGAAAACTCTGATTCCATCATTGCCATATTTACAATATCTATTACATTGATAACCATTATATTGTATATCATAATACATAGAGAGTTAAATAGAAAATATAGGTATGAAAAAGAACTGGAAGCATCAGATGAAAGAAATAGGGAATTGTTGCAGTCAAGAAAAGACATGATGCTTTCCATCGCACACGATCTGCGTTCCCCACTAAGTACCATAAAGGGTGCTGCAGAACTCTTGCCGGAGGAGTCTGTACCGGAATGCCGGAGTGAATACCTGGAGAGTATATCACACGCATCCGACTATATGCTTACACTTGTTGAAACACTTATGAATTTTTACCTGCTGAATACGGAGCAGAACCGTTCCCAAATCTCGGTTTATAATCTGGAATCCCTGTTCAAGGAAGTCGCTGACAATTTTGTTCTGCAGGCGAGAAAGAAGGACCTTCGCTTTTCAAGCGAGTTCCTTGATATGAACATTGTTGTCAGCGGGGACCGGGGACAGCTGCAACAGATCATAAGCAATCTGATTGCCAATGCGCTCAAATTTACAGAAAAAGGGGGCATATGCCTAAGTGCCGAATATCACGGCGGTGAGCTGCGCTTTTCAGTACAGGATACAGGCTGTGGGATGGACAGCAAGGATACCGAACGGATATTCACAGCCTTTGAACGGCTTGAAAATGCCCGTAACGTACCGGGATTCGGACTTGGCCTGACCATATCATACCGTCTTGTTTCACGGATGGGCGGCAATATCCGTGTTGAAAGCCGCCCGGGGGAAGGCAGTACATTCATTGTCATTCTTCCCCTCCGGGAGGCGGACGAGAAATCTCCGATAGAGGAAAACGAGCCTGTATCCGTCATTTCAAGACTGAACGGCATTTCCGTGCTTCTGCTTGACGATGATATCAGACAGCTCCGCATAACGGGAGAAATGCTCAAGCGGCTCGGGGCGGACTGCACCCCATGTGCCACCAGCCGTGAACTCATAGCCCGGATAAGGGAGAAAAGCTATGATGTGTTGCTGACAGATATCCAGATGCCTGAAATGGACGGATTCTCCATTCTTGAGCTGCTCCGTTCCTCCAATATAGGCTGTGCAAACACTATTCCTGTAATAGCCCTGACCGCCCGTGTGGATGATGACATGAATTACCTCTCATGCGGATTTGCCGGCTGTATCCGCAAACCGTTCTCCATAGACAGGCTGTTTGCCGGCATATCCGGAATCATCGGAACGGTAAAGGAACGGGTATGGAAACCGGACTTGTCCCTGCTCTTTGCCGGAGAGGACAACCACAGGGAAATGCTGCGAATCTTTGTCGATGAAAGCCGTAAGGAACTCTCCCGGCTGCACGATGCGCTGCATGGAAATGACAGACAAGCCCTTCGGGATATCCTTCACAAGAACCTGCCGCTTTGGGAAACCGTGAACCTGGACTATCCGATGGAAACGCTTCATGAGATTGTCACAACAGATCCGGACAAATGGCAGGAAAAGCAACTCAAAGAAATATACAGGATTGAACAGGCTGCATCGAAACTGGTCATCCATGTTGAAAAAATGCAGGAGGAAGCACATGAAAAGAACAATACTGATAATTGAAGACGATATAATATTCAGCCGCAGCATCAGCAATTGGCTGAAGAAAAAAAATATGGAGACGGAATGCGTGGCACATCTTTCCTCTGCACGCAGGAAACTTTCATCCGGGGAGTATGACCTTGTCCTCGCAGACCTGCGTCTGCCTGACGGCAACAGTACGGAACTGTTAAGATGGATACATGAAAAGCATCTGAATATCCCATTCCTCATAATGATCAACTACGGCCAGGTTGAGAATGCGGTGGAAGCCATGCAGCTTGGTGCCGCAAACTACCTTTGCAAACCCATACAGCCGGACAGACTGCTGGAGTCCATTGGCAAGGTTTTCAGCCGTATAAAACATGATATAAATGAGTTCTACCGTGGAGAGAGTGACAAGGCCCGGGAGATGTACCGCCAAATAAGCCTGGTTGCGGCTTCCGACATATCCGTCCTTCTTCGCGGGGCTTCCGGTACAGGCAAGGAGCACATAGCCAGGGAGATGCATGAACAGAGCCGCAGAAAGTACAAGCCGTATGTAACGGTCGATTGCGGGGCCATTCCCGAAGAGCTTGCCGCATCTGAATTCTTCGGCCATCGCAAGGGCTCGTTCACCGGCGCTGACAGTGACAAGCCCGGACTGTTTCAGGAGGCTGACGGCGGGACACTCTTTCTTGACGAGATAGGCAACCTTTCCTATAAGACACAAATGCTCCTGCTTCGTGCCCTGCAGGAAAAATGCTACAAGCAAGTCGGCTCCACGAAAGAACGCCGCTTTGATATCCGTCTGTTGGCCGCCACCAACGAGAATCTGGAGAAAGCCATAACGGAAGGGCGTTTCCGTGAGGATCTGTTCCACCGTCTCAACGAGTTCACCATCAGAGTCCCCCTACTGTCCGAATGCCCGGAGGACATACTTCCCATGGCAAAATTCTTCCTTGATCGTTTTTCCAAGGAACACAGGGTCTCACTCCAGGGATTCGACAGCCTTGCCATAGCCGCCATGCGGGAATACGGATGGCCGGGAAACATCAGGGAACTGAGGAACACCGTCCGCAGTGCCATGCTGCTTGCCACCAACGGCTGGATAACAGCCGGCAACCTGAAACTTGACCTGAGTGTAAGACCGGAAGAGAATGTGATTCTCTCAGAAGACGAGAAAGAACGGCAACTGCTCGTGAAAATGCTTGAGCAGACGGGAAACAACCGTTCCAGGACGGCCAGACTCCTGAACATGAGCCGTACGACCCTGTACGAAAAGCTGAAAAGATATGGAATCATCTGATGCGGGCAAGGGTGTCGGAAAATCCGACTCCCATAGGATTAACTCTTTTTGTCTTGCATTCCGACAGGTTTCCTTTTATGTTTGACATTGGAAAAACAAGCCATAAAAAACGATGAGTTATGAAGATACACTCTCTACGCGGCAGACTGCACATGCAGATCTGCGACTTTGAACACCGGGAAAGAATGTGGAAAACAGGACCGGCGCAGGCCATGGGGCTTCCCCCCAAAAAAGGCAGCGTTCACAGGATCATAGAAACCGTTCTCCTTGTCCCGATAACAGACGACCTTTACAGGGAAACCGGCAAGGTCATCCGTTACAGACAAACACTTACGGGCAGTTTCACATTATTATACAGGAACAGGCCTTTTGCGGTCATATTTCTGCCCAATCCGGGAACCGGAAGGGTATTCATAAAATATCTGAACTCCAACGGTGTACAGTGTACAGCTTTGAAAGAGCTGTGGGACACGGAAGAGATTGCCGGATTTATCCGCCGGAACCTTTCCTGAAAGCCTGTCCAATGCAAGGGGGCTTACAAAAAGTGTACATATTCCTTACATTATTGTAAGGAATATGTACATTGTAGGTTTACACCCGACAGACAGCGTGGAATTTATCTGTCTGTCCGCCTGATATTTATAAGATTTCATGCCGGTTCCCATATATGAGGCATGGCATTGGCCCATACATAAACCGGATGTAACACTTAAATCAGGAGCGTATGGAAACATTAATAAGCAGCCGTCTGTTCGGACATTTTGCAGAAACCTTCCGGGAAGGGAAAACAATCACAGAGAACAAGGTAACCGATGCCTATGGAGAGTTCATATCCCAACTCTCCCTGCTGGCAAACGGGGAACAGGCAGTGATAGACAAGTTAAGGCATCTCAGGATATTGGAACTGGAACTTGCTCTCTACAGAGACATACCGGGACACCGTCCTGAGCATATAATGGAAATATATCTTACAAAAACGACTTCCCTTGTCAAGATGGAAATCGAGCTCCTTCTCTTTTCAGTGGAGCATCCGGAGTGTCAGGTCTCCTCCGATATGCAGAAAAGGCGTTCAGGCGTCCCATCCATACACTGGAACGGTTCCACCACCAGCCTTATGGAACTGATAGCCTCACTGGACTACTCCGGTCTTATCACCAATGACAACGGTGCCCGCCAATCCTTTGCCGGCCTGGTTGCCGCATTTGAGGAATTCTTCAACATCACCCTTCCCAAGCCATACGACCTTCGTGCCGACCTTGCCCGCAGAAAGAAGAACCTCTCCGTCCTGCTTCCAAAACTCAAGGAGAATTATGAGAAAAACATAGTAAAATGCGGTCTCGGACAGCGTTGATACCGGGCAAAAAGCACCGTGTCCTTCAAAGTCATCTTTTGTCAGGGATAGTCACCCCGCTCCGTTTGGTACATAGCGGAATTCTCACTTATTTTGCCCCCATGAAAAGAAACCAAGAAAACATATGTCCTATGGCTAAAATCAAACAGACCGGCAAGCCGGCACAGGCTGCCGCCGGACAACCATGAAAGGGCGGGCGCAAGCCGAAGGATGAATCCGAACTTCATTCCTATTATTACGGGTTCCGCCTGGATGAGATGCAGAACATCGAATTCGAGAGGCTCTACGCGAATTCCGGCGCGAAGACCAGATCGCAGTTCATCCTCTCGGCCATTTTCGGCAGGCCGCTGAAGGTGGTGAAGATCGACAAGGCCGCCACGGACTTCTACATCCGGCTGACGAACCTGCAGAGCGACTACCGCCGCGTGGGAGTGAACTACAACCAGGTGGCCAAGGCCGTCCACAGCGGGGAGCTGACCGAAAAGAAAGCCCTCGCCCTGCTTTACAAGCTGGAACAGCTGACCGTGGAGTACATCTCACTGAACAAGGAGATCATCCGTCTCACCAAGGAATTCGAGCGATGGTTGCAAAGATAACGTCCGGGGTGTCCGTCTACGGGGCGCTTTATTACAACCAGGAGAAAGTGGACAAGGGCAAGGCCCGGACCTTGGCATGGAACCGTATCATGGAGCGTCCCGACGGCACGGCCGGCATTCCGGAATGCATGCGCAGCTTCGAGGCATACCTTGCCGCCAACCTCCGGACGGAAAAGCCGGTGATCCACCTCTCGCTCAACCCCCATACCCACATCGTTTCCCTGCGCATAGACGAACAGGGCAGGAAGATCCGGGATTACAAGGAGTGGGAACGTTCCATGAAAATCTGCCGGGAGCTGGAACAGAAATACGGACTGGTCCCGTCAACGAAAGAGGAACGCAAGGCCCCCGGTGCCATGACAGCGGTGGAATACCGCAAAGGCGATCTGAAACACCAGATCGCAAACGTGGTCAGACCGGCCCTGCAGGATTACCGTTTCCGCTCATTCAGGGAATTCAAGGCCCTGCTCGGACTCTTCAACGTGACGGTGGAAGAAGTACGCAAGAGTGTCGACGGAAGGACATGCCACGGGCTGGTCTATGCGGCACTCGATGAGAAGGGCAGACGCTGTGGCGTGGGCATCAAGTCCAGCGACATCGGCAGGAGCGTCGGTTACGAGGCCCTGAAAAGGAAATGCGCCCGTAGCAAGACGTGGATGAAGGCACATCCCGTACAGGAAAGCACAAAGGAGGCCATCCGGGAAGCCCTGCGTCAGGACACCCGTCAGGGATTCCTCCGGCTCCTGGCCGAAAAAGGCGTCGTCCCCATACTCTGGGAAAACGAACAAGGCGTGATTTACGGAGTGACCTACATCGACCACGGATCGAGAACGGTATTCAAGGGCTCGGCCCTTGGCAGGGAGTTCTCCGCCTCCGTCCTGAACAGGCTGTACGGTACGCCGCTTCCCATGGCGATCCCCCATGGGGATGCCTCCTTGAAAGAGGAAAGGGCAAGAGGGGAAACCGGACTTGCGGAAGGGCTGCTGGATATCCTCACGACGGAATCCCGTCCTTATCCGGGCGAGGAAACCGTGGAAGGCCCCTACGGAAAGAGAAAAAAGAAACGGAAACGCCGCGGCCCGCATATCGGCTAAAAGGGTTTCCCAAGAGATAAGACATAAGCAAAGTATCACCTGTAAAACAAGTAAAACATGTCACAAGAAGATGCCAGGGGACTCGGCAAGACCACCGACTTCATGCGGGCGGTCAGCATCCTGTTCCTCGTGATGAACGTCTATTATTTCTGCTATCCGTTTTTCCACCGCCTGGGATGTACCAACGGCATGGCGGACAGGATCCTTCTGAACCTGCAACGGGACACGGGGCTGTTCACCCATTCGCTGGTGACCAAGTCCTTCTGCCTGATGTTCCTCCTCTTCTCCGCAATGGGGGCCAGGGGGCGCAGACAGATGGAGATGTCCCGCCTGCGCATCGGCTGTGTCCTCATTTGCGGGCTGTCGTTCTATTTCTCAAGCGAGCTGCTGCTCACTTCCCCGTGGGACATCCGGCTTGTCACGCTGCTGTACGTCTCCGCCGTCACCGCGGGTTACATCTGCCTCCTGACCGCAGGCATGTGGGCCGGCCGCCTTCTGGGAAGCCGGCTGATGGATGACGTGTTCAACGAGGAGAACGAGTCCTTCATGCAGGAGACAAGGCTGATGACGAACGAGTATTCGGTGAACCTTCCGACCCGTTTCCATTACAACAGGAAATGGCATGACGGCTGAATAAACGTGGTGAACCCGTTCCGGGCAACCCTCGTGCTGGGCACGCCGGGCAGCGGGAAATCGTACTGCGTCATCAACCAGTTCATCAAGCAGCAGATAGCAAAGGGCTACGCGCTCTATTGTTATGATTTCAAATATGTGTGACGAGCAAGTCATGTTGATGGCTGTTTAACTGAGTTAAACTCTGATTAA
>OJQZ01001354.1_pt1 | contig 13899 bp, 9 predicted proteins | sample 1599071 | NCBI WGS metagenome assembly OJQZ01 (sample SAMN03922525, study PRJEB24848) | human gut metagenome | isolation source: stool sample | host: Homo sapiens | place: Germany | collected 2010-05
AACACAACATATGTCCAAATTTAAGTGCTCCCGCACCCGGCAAAACCGCGCCGCCGGGGCAGGGAAAAGATGATTCTGTGAATTGTAGACAGACTTTATTCCGGAATATATCAGAACTGCAACAAATCCCGCTTGTTTTCATCATTTTCACGAAACTATTTCAGGAAGTTTAGCGATATTCCCGATTGACAAAACCGTCAAGTGTCGGATATAATCAGGGCAGAAAGGCAACGATGGTTGCGAAAGCCTTTCGAAAAAAAGAAACATATCCACAAAAAACGCTGATTGGAGGGATACCCCTATGAAGAAACTGTCAAAGATCGTCGCTCTGCTGCTTGCAGGCGCAATGGCTATGGTGATGTTCACCGCCTGTGGCGGCGGCGGCGCTGCTGCGGACACAGAGAAGGAAGAAGCAATCCAGATGCAGCTCGGCAAGAAAACCGAGGCAACAGCTCTGTGTGACAAAGATGGCAAGGTCAAGAATGACAGCCAGCTCTATAAAGAAACTGCAAAACTGCTGGATGCACGAATCAAGGCAGAAGCAAATTCCAACATGTTTGGCTACCTGGCGATTAAGTTTGACACAACGGGAATCAAGCCCGCAAAGGAGTATGTGACGGTTACCCTGTCGGCAGACTATAAGACTGCAGGTTTTGTGGCTGGCTTGATTGCAAAGATCACGGAAGAGTTCGGCAAGATCGAGGCCACGAACAGCAACGTGAAGTTCGATTCCAAGTGGGCAAAGGCTGCTGTCGTTGTCAGAACCAATGAAAAGGGCGACAGCTATGCAGCAGTCGCAATTCAGGTCAAGAACCTCGCTTACAACAAATAAAAGAATCATCAGTCCTTTCTTCCCCGGAGAGCACCCGCCCTCCGGGGCTTTTTTCTGTCTTGCTTGCGGTAAATGCCGCTTACCGTTGCGACCCCTCCCGTGAAAATGCGTTTGGAGCGCTCCGCAGAGCGCGACAAACGCGAAATAAAAATAATTCTTCCGCTGAATATGCGCAAAGCGCACGCGGCGCGCATTCAAAATCGTCCTGCCCCGCCCGGGGTTTTTTGCGCTCTGCCCAAAAATCCCGGCAAAAAACAGGCACACTTGCCATTGACGAACGCCGCCGCGCTGCTGTAAAATGAAAGCAGAATACCCCTGTGCATCCGCATGGGCCCCTGCATTTTATAAAAGGAGCATTGCATGAAAAAGTTAAAGCGTCTTGCGGCTGTTCTGCTGGCCGGTATCATGGCACTGGCACTGTTCACCGCCTGCGACAGCAGCGACCCCGGCAACCCCGAGTTTGATCCCAAGGTGGAAAGCGCCTATCAGAAAGCGCTGAATAATACATTCGGGACGAGCTTTGAAAACGATGCCGACATCAAGAGGCTGGCCATCGAGCACATCGAGGAGAAACATGGCGCGGACAGCCTGACCGGTGAGACGCTCTGGAAAACAAAGGGCGACGGAAAGACTGTGGTGCGGCAGGTGATGCTTTGCTGGGAACTGAAAAAAGACACCGGAAAAGGTTATGTGCCGCTTTTCTACGAGGCCGCCAAAACCGCAGCCATCAAAGCGAACTCTACCAATGTTCGAGCTCTGCTCCGCACCGTGAACGAGGAGATTGCCAACGCAAAGAAAAACGGCATAACGCTGGAGCTTACCGCGCTGGGTGTCGGCGCATGGACCATCGGCGGCAAGACCTATGTTGCCATCGGCTTTGAGCTGACCAACGCCGCTGCACAGTAACTGCACCCCGCCCCGAGGAGCGCCCGCTCCCCGGGGCTTTTTTGCGTGAACCCCTCCCGTGAAAATGCGTTTGGAGCGCTCCGCAGAGCGCGACAAACGCGAAATAAAAATAATTCTTCCGCTGAATATGCGCAAAGCGCACGCGGCGCGCATTCCAAATCGTCCCGCCTTGCCCGGCGGGCTTTTTTTCGCCTTTTTGTGACAAAACCCGCCCGCTGTGGTACAATAAAAGGGTATCGAACTCACACAGAAAGGACGTTTCCATGCAGCTGTTTGAACTGGTCAGCCCACGGCTGTTCCGCCCGCTGGCGGGGCCCAACCGGGCGTTTTATGCAGAGCTTTTGCTGCTGCTCTGGGAAGAGTGCCGCCATACGGCAGATTACAGCATTTCCCGCGCCGAAGCCGTCTCCCGTGCCGAGGATTATTTTGCCGCGCTGGCAAAGCCGCTGGCGCTGGATGCCGATGGTGCGGGCGATGAGGACGAGCAGCCCACCCGCGACCCTCACACGCTGGCGGTGGGCTTTCTGCTGCGTCTGCGCCGTACCGGCTGGCTGGAGGAGCAGCCCGGCAGCTACGAAAGTGAGCCGACCTTTGCCTTTATGCCGGAGGTCACCCCACTGCTGGATGCGCTGGAAGAGATATTGAACCCCCGGGTGGTCACCTATACCGGCAAGCTGTACAAGGCGTGGCAGCTGCTGGGCAGCATCGGACAGGAAAAAAGCCCCTACGAGAACGTGCTGCGGGAGGTGGCGGCAGACCTTGAGACTTTGAACAAGTCCCTGCGCGCCCTCAACGCTTCCATCGGGCATTATATCGACCGCCTGACCCATAATCGCACCCCGCAGGAGGTGCTGGAACTGTTCGATCAGTACGAGGAAAAGGTGGTGGCGGCGGCGTACCATCGCTTTAAAACCAGCGATAACCTGTTTAATTACCGCGCCTATCTGGAAGAAGAACTGGACGACTGCGAGCAGAACCAGCTGCCCCGCTTAGCGCTGGATTACGCCCGGGTGGAGCGCTGCGCCCCCGGTGAAGCTGCGCCCCGGGTGCGTGCCCTCATCCAGCAGCAGCGGGATGCGCTGGAGGAGATGAGTACCCTGATGAAGGAGATCGACGCCAGCCACATCCGCTACCGCAAGCGGGCGGTGCAGCGGGCACAGTTTTTGCTGCTGAGCGACCGCTCGGCGCAGGGCAGCGTCACCGCCCTGCTGCGCCGCTACGCGGAGGACATCCGCAGCCCGGAGCAGCTGTTTGAAGTGGACGACGGCCCGGTGGCGGCGCGGCTGCACCTGTACCCGGCGGCAGTGTTCGGCGCAAAGCCGCTGTATCCCCCCGCCGCGCCCCGCACCGAAGCGCCCCTTGCCCCGGTGCGCACCGAACCCCTGGACCCCGAACGGCTGCGGCAGGAGCAGCAGCTGCTGCTGGATTACGCCCGCCTTGCCGTCACCGAGGAAAACGTAGCGCTGCTGGCGCGGCAGGCACTGGCTGCCCGCGGGCAGGTGAACGCTTCCACCCTTGTGGAGGAATACCCGAACGATTTTACAGGCATCATCGGCCTGCACACCTATTCCCAGTCGCCGCACCGGGAGTATGATATCACCCTGACCGGAAACTGGGTGGAGCGCGGCGGCTTCCGGTTTCAGGATTTTGTCCTGACCCGCCGCAAGGAGGTAAACACGGATGGCAACCATTGATCTGCTGGAAGAGACCGCAAACTATCTGCTCAACCACTGCTTTGTGCTGGGCTGCGTAGAGGAACAGCGGGCGAAATATCTGTATATTCAGGATCACCTCAACGAGGTGCGTGCGGTGTTCAAGCCCTTGGGCTACGCGGTGCTTTTGTACCCCGCACCCATGCAGGCGGCGGCGCTGGTCAACGAGCATGAGGGCAGTCAGGCGCGGCTGCTCAAGTACGAGAGCATTTTGCTGCTGGTGCTGCGGCTTTTGTACCTGCAAAAGCGGGAAAGCCTTGCCGCCAGCGCGGACGAGGTGCTGGTGACCGTGGAAGAAGTGCAGGCCGAATTGCAAAAGATGAACCTGCCCCGCAAGCTGGATCAGCAAACGCTGGAAAAACTCATGCGCACCCTGCGCCGGTACAATCTGGCGCGTCCGGTGGGACGGCTCTCCGGGCTGGACAGCCGCATCGAGGTGTTCCCCACGGTGCTGCTGGCGCTGCCGGACGCTGACCTTGCGGATGCCGCCGCCGAGAGCGCCCGCACCCGCACCGAGCTTGGCCTGTACGAGCGCCCGGAGGGCGCAGACACCGAAGCAGGGGAGGGTGAAGCATGATCGAACTCAAGCGCCTGAAACTTATCAACTGGCACAACTTTGAAAATACCACATTTGACTGCGCCCGCCTGACCTATATGATCGGCGTGAACGCCGTGGGCAAGACCACCATTCTGGACGCCATCCGCTACTGCCTGACCACCAACCGCAACTTCAATGCGCTGGGCAATAAGAAAAGCGGACGCACCCTGCAAGGCTCTGTCCACGCCAAGCAGCGCGGCGAAAACGCCTACCGCCGCCCGGGGCACACCGTGGCCTATATCGGGGCAGAGTTCTGGGACAGCGTAAAGCACACCAGCTTTGTCATCGCGGTGCGGGTGGAGTCCGAGGGCCCCATGCAGGAGCTGCACCCCGGCGACCAGACATGGTATATCTCGGAGGACGGCATCACGCTGGAACAGCTGCCCTTCATCGACCCGCGCACCGGTGCGCCCAGCGCCAAGGAGGACTTCAAGCCCGCCGAGGGGCGGCTTTCCTACACCCGCAGCCCCAGCGAGGCGCGGGACCGCATCTGCCGCGCACTGGGCATCGGACGCGCAGCCAGTCCGCTGGGCAAAAAGTTCAACGAGGTGTTCCAGATGGGCACCAGCATGGACGAGATCCCGAACTTCCGGGAGTTTCTGTACCAGTACATTTTGCCCCAGCCGGAACTGGACTTGGAAGCCTTGCAGGGCGACCGCTTGGAGCTGGAAAACCTGCACGCCGTGCTTGCGGAAGCCCAGACCCGCGCCGATGCGCTGGACGAGATCGTGCGCTATGGCCGCGAAGCCACCGAAAAACAGACCGAAGCCCTTGTGAACCGGGGTGCCGCCCTGCTGGCGCGGGCTGCTGCCGATGCCGGGGAAAAGGCCGTCTGGCAGGAGCGGGTAGACGCCGGACGCCGCCAACAGGAAACGCTGCACACCCGCTACGCCGAGGCCAAGACCGCCGAAGCGGAAGCCCGCCGCGCCTACCTGACCGCCCACAGCGCCGCCGGTGCCAGCGGCGAGGGCCGCGCACTGGACGCCCTCAACGAGGAGCTGGCGCACCGGCAGACCGCACTGGATGCCGCCGCCCGCCGCGCCGACACCGCTGAAAAAGCCGCCGAAAAGACCGGCAACCTGCTGGCAGTGCTGCGCCGCAGCGGCTTTGCCGCCGGGCAGAAGATGACTGACCTGACCCCCGACACCCTGCCTGCCCTGACCGACTGGCTGACCGCACAGGAAAAGCCGCTGGAAGAAGCCTATTTTGCCGCCCGGCAGCACACCGCCGCCTTGCAGCGGCAGCAGACCGAGAAACGCGCCGAGCTGGATGCCGTATCCGGCGGCAAGTGGGTGTACCCCCACGGGGACGCCGCTACCCGGGTGCGGGACGCCGTGAATGCCGAGCTGAAAAGCCGTGGCATGGAGCCGGACGCCCGCATCTTCTGCGAGCTGCTGAACGTGGAGGACGAGAGCTGGCAGGACTGCGTGGAGGCCTGTCTGGGCGACCGCCGCTTTGATATCCTTGTGCCGCCCGCCCACTATGCCGCTGCCAAAAGCGCCTTTGTGGCGCTGAAGGACAAGGTGGGGCCCATCAGCCTGCTGGACACCTCGGGTCTGCGCAAGGCCAACCGCCGCGCCGACACTGCTCCCGCCGACAGTCTGGCGGCACAGGTCACCAGCGAAAACCCGCTGGCTGCGCAGTACGCCGACACCATTCTGCGCCGCATCGTCTGCTGCGATACCCCCGACACGCTGGAAAACTACCCCGACAGCGCCACCCGGGACCTTCTGCGCCACCATCCCTTCCGGTTGGAGCGTCTGCGCACCCCGCAGCGCTATATCGGCTTGGAAGCCCGCCGCGCCCGCGCCGGGGCACTGGCAGGGGAGATGAACGCCCTTGCCGAGGAAGTGCGTGCCGCCGCACAGGCAGAGCAGAACCTGAAAGCCGCATACAGCCAGTACCAGACCCTTTTGCGCGGCACAACGCTGGAAGAACTTGCCGCCTTGTGGGACGCCCGCGCCGCCCTGACCGCCGCCCGCGCGGCGGTGGAGGAACAGGCCGCAAAGCTGGCCGAGTGCCGCGAGAATCCGCTTTTGCAGCAGCTGTATAAGGAGGAAGAGGTGCGCGAGGCCGCATGGGAAGCCGCCCGCACTGCCGTGGAGCAGACCGGCGGCGACCTGCGCGTGTGCGAAAAACAGATCTCCTCCTGCGAGGCGGAGCAGCAAAAGGCGGTGGACACCACCGAAAAGAGCGCACAGGCCGCAGAGAGCTTTTTTGCAGCTCATCCGCTGGTGGAGCCGCTCTCCCGCAGCCGTCAGCAGGCGCTGACCGGGCCGGACAAGTCCCCCCGCGCCGCCGCGCAGGCTGCCGAAAAGGCACAGGCCAAGCTGGACGATGCCCTGACCGTCTACCTGAACAGCACGCTGGAACCGGCGCAGCGGGAATACAACCGGCGCTATGTCTGCGATTATCCCTTGGGGCTTGCCGGGCTGGAACAGTACCGCGCCCAGCACGAGAGCCTTGTGCGCATCGACCTGGAGCGCTACGCCGCCCGCCTGGAGCAGGCGCAGCGGGACTGCAAGGACCGCTTCCGCAAGGATATTTTGTTCCGCATGAAGGACGATATCTTCAATGCCCGGCGGCAGTTCCGGGAGCTGAACAAGGTCATGGAGCAGCTGACCTACGGCGAGGAAGTCTACCGCTTTGAGCTGGAGCCCAGCCGTGACCCGCAGCTGGCGGCGTTCTATCAGGTCATCGTGGACAAGGGTAACCAGCAGATGACCGAGGGCGACTCTCTGGACAACCTTGCCGCCACCGCCGACCCCGCCTATGAGCGTCAGGTGGATGAGCTGATGGAAAAAATCATGGCAGACGTAGACGAGAACACCCGCGCCCGGCAGGAGGGACGCACCGCCGCCGGTGCAACCCTTTCGGACTATGTGGACTACCGCACCTATCTGGACTACGATATCAAGGTGACCAATCAGGTCACCGGGCAGCAGGCGTATCTGTCCCGCGTCAGCCGCGATTCCTCCGGCGGCGAGAATCAGGCACCCTTCTATGTGGCCATCTGCGCCAGCCTTCTGCAAATTTACCAGAAGAGCGAAAACAGCATCCGTCTGGTGCTGCTGGACGAAGCCTTCAGTAAAATGACCAGTGACCGCATCCGCCCCATGATGGAACTGTTCCGCCGCCTGCAATTGCAGGTGCTGCTCATCTCCACCGTGGAAAAGAGCACCGCCATCCAGCCCTACTGCGATATCACCTACTCCATCGTCCGCCACGGCGACGCCAACGCCATCGCGCCCTTTGTCCGCCTTGCGGAGAAATAAAAGAAAGGGTGTAGAATGGAAAAAACAAGACGAGTTGGAGTTCTGACAAAACGTGTGATCGAACTGCTGGAATTGGAGTTGCCGGAAGGAAAAGATATTCTTCTTGGCGATTCCAACATTGGGCACATGACAACACGCCATCCTGAGGACTTTGCATTATATGGAGAGTACATCCCGGATATTTTAAGAGAACCGGATTATGTGGCGCAAAATAAAAAGGATAACTCCATTGAATATGTCCGAGAAGTAGAAATAGACCATGTGTTTGTCAAAGTTGCGGTACGGGTGTCTACAAAAGGACAACTTTTTGCAAGGTCGGTTTACAGATTAAATCCAAATCGTGTCCGCAGCTTTATCGACAAGGGAAATTTGAAAAAATATTGACGCGTTATCGTGTGTTGACATTTTGAATTCCTATGATATAATAATAGTGGATAGAGATGAGCAACGGAGGACGGAACAGGCAGCCGTCGCCCATTGTTAGGAGATGTGGGAATCGTCACCCCACCCTTGCTCAAAAAAGAGAACGCCCGCCGCATTCGCAGCGGGTGTTCTCTTTTTTGGTGTTTTACACTTTGCGGCAGAATGATGCAAAGCAGGACTTGACATCAAAAATAAACTTTGCTATACTGTTTTTCGCTCATCGGAGGGCTGTTTCAACGTAATTGAAGGGCCGGATAAGATGTCATCGTTCGTGTTTCCCGGAGGCTGTGGGCACCGTAGTGCCGCAGCAGAAGAGGGAATGCACCGGAGCGGTGGTTCTTATCCGGCCTTTTTGCATATGTGAAGTTCAAAAAGGAGGAGCTATGCCAAAGAAAACCATCCAATTGTCCGATCATTTTACCTATTCCCGCCTGCTGCGGTTCGTGCTGCCCTGCATCGGCACCATGCTGTTCACCTCCGTCTACGGCATCGTGGACGGCCTGTGCGTTTCCAACTTTGTGGGCAAAACGGCCTTTGCGGCGGTCAACCTCATCATGCCGCTGCCGCAGCTGCTGGGCACTGTCGGCTTTATGCTGGGCACCGGCGGCAGCGCCATCGTTGGTATCACGCTGGGCGAGGGTGACCAGAAAAAAGCCGACCGCTATTTTACTATGTTTCTGCTGGCGGCGCTTGTTTCGGTCAGCGTGCTGGCCGTGCTGGGCTTTGTGTTCCTGCGGCCGGTCGCCATGCTGCTGGGCGCAAAGGGAGAGCTGCTGGACTACGCCGTGCGCTACGGGCGCATCCTGATGCTGGCGCTGCCGCCCTTTGCGCTGCAAAATATGTTCCAAAGCTTTTTCGTCACCGCCGAAAAGCCGCTTCTGGGCTTCTGGTTCACCGTAGGTGCAGGCTGCACCAACATGGTGCTGGACGTGGTGATGGTGGGTATGCTGCACTGGGGCGTGGAGGGCGCTGCCGTTGCCACCCTTATCAGCCAATTGGTGGGCGGCGTGCTTCCGGTGTTCTACTTTATCGACCACGGCAATACCAGCCGCCTGCACCTGTGCAGAACACAGTTTTACGGCCGCGTGCTGTGGGATGCCTGTATCAACGGTTCTTCTGAGCTGATGACCAACCTTTCCATGTCGCTGGTCAATATCCTGTATAACTTCCAGCTGCTGCGGCTTGCCGGAGAAAACGGCGTGGCGGCTTACGGCGTCATCATGTACGCTGCCTTCCTGTTTGTGGCGGTGTTCGTGGGCTATGCCGTGGGCAGCGCACCCATCGTCAGCTTCCATTACGGCGCGCGCAACCATGCCGAGGTGCATAACCTCTACCAGAAGAGCCTGCGCCTGATCGCCGTGGTAGCTGTGAGCATGACCGCCGTATCCATGGTGCTTATTCCCTATGTGGCACGCATCTTTGTGGGCTACGACGCTCAGCTGCTGGCGCTGACCAGCCGCGCCTTCCGGCTGTATGCGCTGAGCTTCCTCATCATGGGCTTCAACGTGTATGCGTCCTCCTTCTTCACAGCGCTGGGGGACGGCGTGACCAGCGCCCTCATCTCCTTTCTGCGCACGCTGGTGTTCCAGCTTGCCGCGCTGCTCCTGCTGCCCGCCCTGTGGGGCATTGACGGCGTGTGGCTGGCTGTCACCGCCGCTGAGCTGGCCGCGCTGGCGGTGAGCGTGTATATGTTCGTGACAAAAGACCAGAAATTCCATTACCGTCATGTTTGACGCGCCATAACAAAAAAGCCGCCGGGACCCCGGCGGCTTTCCTGTTATTCAAAGGTATACTCCACCAGCTGGCAGTTTTTGATGCCTGCAGCGGCGTATTCCTCGTTGGTCATATCGTAAAAATAGGAGTGCACCACCCGGGCAATGCCGTTGTGCGCCACCAGCAGGTAGGTCTTGCCGGTGTCCGCCTTCAACTCGTCCAGCAGATTGTAGATGCGCTGTGCCAGCTGCATCATGCTCTCGCCGCCGTCATAGCGGTCGGCAAAGTGGGTCTTGGAGATGCGGAACTCCGCACCGTCCCGGGGCGTGCCCTCGTATTTGCCAAAGCACTGCTCCCGCAGGCGGGGCTCGCAGCGGGCGGGCAGACCGGTAGCGGCGGCAATGGCCTTTGCGGTGTCGGCGGCGCGGGAGAGGGGAGAGTACAAGATCTCGTCAATGTGCAGGCCGCTGTCCCGGACAAGCTCGCCCAGCTGCCGCGCCTGCTGCTGCCCGCGGGCGGTCAGCGGGCTGTCGGTCATGCCGCAGATCTTATTTTCCACGTTCCATACCGTCTCGCCGTGGCGGGTGAAATAGATATTGTGCATAAAAATACTCCTTACAGCTTGTGCAGGGTGCCGTCCGGCAGCAGACAGACGGTGTCTCCCTCGTCGATGCCAAGACATGTCAGCTCCCTGTCCGGGTAGGGCAGGATGCTGGCAGCCCCGGCGGCATCGGTCAGGGTCACATCGCACAGCACCGGCTGCCCGGCGGGCAGCTCCTCGCAGCCGTACAGCTGCTCGTCAATGCGCAGCACGCGGTATTCCGGCATGGTACAGCCCCTCCTTTGTGTTTTTCCTTATTATATAGCACCCGGGGGCTTTGGTGCAAGGGGGGGCGGACTGAGAGGGTTTATTCTCCCCCGCTTGACAGCGACGCGGAGAAATTGTTACAATACAGTTACGACTGCAAACCACGCGGAGGGGTTCATGAATATTACGGAACTGCGGTATCTGGTAGCCATCATGAAATGGGGGTCGGTGTCGGCGGCGGCAAAGCAGCTGTACGCGGCGCAGCCCAATGTGAGCAAGGCGCTGAAGAATCTGGAAGAGGAATACGGGTTGCGCATCTTTGAGCGCTCCTCCACGGGTATGATCCCCACCGAGCAGGGCAAACGGTTCATCCGGCAGGCGCAGCGGGTGCTGCAGCAGGTGGACGAGCTGAAGCAGGAGGCGCACCAGCAGCGCAGCTGCGCCGAGCTGCGGGTGGTGCTGACCCATGCCACCTACGCCTCCTATGCGGCGGTGGATTTTTTGCAGCAGGCAGCCCGCAGCGAGCAGCTGCGGGTGCATATCCGGGAGAGCGGTGCCATTGAAGCTTTGGATTTTGTGCTGCGGCAGGGCTACCACATAGCGCTGCTGCGCTATGCCGCCGAGGACGAGGACTACTATCTGCGCTACTGCCAGCGCCACGGTCTGCGGCAGGAGCCTATCATGGAGTTTTCCTACCTGCTGCTCACCAGTCAGGACAGCCCGCTGGCGCGGCGGCAGGTGCGCGAGCTGGACGAGCTGAACGATTACATCGAGGTGCTGCACGGCGACGCCCATCTGCCCGGGGAGGAGAGCACCGTCTCCCGCTGGCAGGCGAACCCCAACCGCCGCATCCATGTGTATGAGCGGTGCAGCCAGTTCTCTATTTTGCAGAATCTGCCCACGGCCTATATGTGGTCGTCCCCCATGCCGCAGCGCGCGCTGGAGCAGTACCATCTGGCACTGCATAACTGCCCGGCGCAGAAGCAGCAGATGCGGGACGTACTGGTGTACCCGGAGCGGGAGCCTTTGCAGCCGGAGGAGCAGCTGTTTGTGCAACTGCTGCACAAGCAGGCAGATGCCACCATCAAGGACAGCGGGTGGAAGAAGATTTGAAATGCGCGCCGTGTCTTCCGGGTTGCGGCACCCAGCATCCGCATCGTGCCTTGGGCGGCACGCGCGTCTTGCTGGCCGCTGCCCCAACAACTCCTCCCTGTTTCCGCCGCTGGCGGCGGTCGTCGTTGTTGCAGCGGAAGAATTATTTATAATTAATTAGAGCAATGTCGGGCAGCCTGCGGGCTGCCCGACATTGCATTTTCACGAGAGGGGGCGGATTTCCCTTCTTTTCGTCCCAAATTCCACGTTTTGGGGAGAAAATCGCAAACGATTAAGCAAAATGCACAAAAAGGCGGCGCAAAGTTTGGCGGGGACGCTTTTGACCGTTTCCGGAAGAATATTTTTGAGAAACAATAGAGCAAATTAAAACGAACCATCGACATAAAATAAAAGTTTAAATAAACAAATAAAATAAGCTGCCATATACTTTTTGATATAGGAACCATACCTAAAAAATATTAACACAATTATGAAAAAGGTGTTAACATGAAGCCAGAGATCGGTCATAGCCGCAGTATGGCATAAGCTGTCGGCGGCTGAAATTCAAAAGGAGGTTTCTGGTATGATTAGTTTCTTACTGTGTCTGGCGCTCCTTATCATCGGCTACTTTGTCTATGGTAAGATCGTGGACAACACGTTCGGACCGGACGACCGCGAAACTCCTGCTGTGCGCATCAACGATGGCGTTGACTACGTTGTGATGCCCCAGTGGAAGCTGTTCCTCGTCCAGCTGCTGAACATTGCAGGTCTGGGCCCCATCTTTGGTGCTTTGCAGGGTGCTCTGTGGGGTCCCGTGGTGTTCCTGTGGATCACCTTCGGCACCATCTTTGCCGGCGGCGTACATGACTACTTCTCCGGCATGATGAGCGAGCGCAATGAGGGCGCTTCCATCGCCGAGGTCACCGGCCGCTATCTGGGCCCCGTGATGCAGAACATCATGCGTGTGTTCTCTGTGGTGCTGCTGATCATGGTCGGTACCGTGTTCGCAGTCGGCCCCGCAGGCCTGATCGTTACCCTGTGCAAGAACGGCGGTATGTCCGGCGTGCTGACCACCACCCTGTTCTGGCTGATCATCATTCTGGTGTACTACTTCATCGCAACCTTTATCTCCATTGATGCCATCATCGGTAAGATCTACCCTGTGTTCGGCATCTGCCTGATCATCATGGCTGTGGGCGTTATTTTTGGTATCTTCACCAACCCCGCCTACACCATCCCCGAGATCTGGGCAAACTTCAGCAATATGCACCCCTCCAACACTCCTATCTGGAGCTTCATGTTCATCACCGTTGCCTGTGGTGCTATTTCCGGTTTCCACTCCACCCAGTCGCCTCTGATGGCTCGCTGCATGAAGAGTGAGAAGCAGGGCCACTTCGTGTTCTACGGCGCAATGGTCTGCGAGGGCGTCATCGCTCTGATCTGGGCCGCTGCCGGCTGCGCACTGTACACCATCACCGACGGCAAGATGGTCGGTCTGGCCGAGGCTCTGGCTGCCGGTCAGTCTGCCGCTATCTACGACGTCTGCCTCAAGACCATGGGTAATGTCGGCGTGGCACTGGCTATGATCGGTGTCGTTATCTGCCCCATCACCTCTGGTGATACTGCATTCCGTTCCGCTCGTCTGACTCTGGCCGACTGGCTCAAGATCGATCAGGACAGCTACGCAAACCGCCTGAAGCTGTGTGTCCCCGTGCTGGGCGTTGGTGCCTTCCTTGGCATCGGCAACGCACTGGGCTTCATCGACTACACCGTCATCTGGCGTTACTTCAGCTGGACCAACCAGACGCTGGCTATGATCGTCCTGTGGGCTGCTTCCATGTACCTGTTCAAGGAGAAGAAGAACTTCTGGATCACCGCCGTGCCTGCAACCTTCATGAGCGCTGTGTCCTGCACCTACTTCGTGCTGGCTCCCGAGTGCCTGGGCAAGATGATCAACACCTATGCGGACGGCAAGCTGGTGGCTTACAACACCGCCGTTGCTTACCCCATTGGCATCGTCTTTGCCATCGCAATGCTGGCTCTGTTCCTCCATGCTACCAAGAAGAGCTCTACTTCCAAGGCATAAGGAACTGACGGCTCCATATTTCCGTAAGTAACTTGCGCCCGCCGCTGCCTGACCGTACAGCGGCGGGCGCTGTTTTTTAAAAATCAAGGCTTGCAATTGCCCCCGTCCCGTGGGAAAATAGGGGCGTAGAATTTAAAGCAAAGAAGGGAACTACCCATGATTTTCAAACCCGCACAGCTGGGCATGGCAAAGCTTGACCCGCAGGAGCTGGAGGCAGACAAAAAAGCCTGCCGGAAGATCGGCCCCTGCGGCGTAGGCAAAAAGGCGCTGTACCTGAACAGCTTTTACATCGACCGCCGCTATTATCTGCCCTACGGCAGCATCACCCGGGTGTTCAAGCGGGTGGCTATGAGCTCCGGCGGCTTTTCCGGCAAGGGCGTGTTTGCCTCCATGGCGTATCTTGTGGTGGAGTACGACGGCGGCAAGCAGAAGCAGTGCAACTTCAAGGACGAGC
>OJQZ01001405.1_pt1 | contig 13321 bp, 14 predicted proteins | sample 1599071 | NCBI WGS metagenome assembly OJQZ01 (sample SAMN03922525, study PRJEB24848) | human gut metagenome | isolation source: stool sample | host: Homo sapiens | place: Germany | collected 2010-05
AAAAATGAAAAGCCTATTGGCAGAGTTAAATATGCGCTATTTTAATTCCGCCAACGGGTTATTATATGTTTTCGGAATGGAATTTTATATGCAAATATACATTTTTCTAATCACCGAAATAATTGATAATAAAAACAGCCGAAACCACTTCAAAAAAGCGATTTCGGCTGCGCCTAAAACAAAGTAACCGCTGTTACCCGTCATTTACCAGTATCACACTGCATCACATAATGTCATACTACACTTGTGAAGCATCTCTCCGCCTACGTACCACCAATGGTGCTCCGAGTTCTTCACGCTCCACTACTTCGAGGAAACCATTTTGTTCCAACTCGAATAAGGCAGGATACACACGCAATTTGTCAGCACCGGAACTTTGAATAATATCATCTACCGAAACAGCACCATAAAAAGAAGCTATATAATCGATAATTTTCTGCGTATCAATAATCTTGTAATTCATATCTTATTTTTTGCTTTTCAACAATGCATACCAAGCATAATGTGCAAAATAATAACAGGTACTAAAAAAACCGATCTTCTCTACATTCCTGTAAATATGCCATTGCCAAGAAATAACAGTCAATTTGTTAGCAGAGACAGATTGCTTTCTCACTCTATATAGTGCATGAACCGTATTTGTATTTTTTGCTATATATCCTTTTCTCAAGATAGACAACCACAATACATAATCTTCATGATGTATATTTTGGCAATATACCTTACCTACTTTCTTCACATCATAGACTCCAGTCAGATTACCTATCACATTCCCTTTTAATAAATCTCTGTAAGAAACCAACAATGGCGCTGTTACGATTCTCTCAGCCCGTACTCCTTCCTCACTTATTTTCTCATAATTAGAATACACGATAGCAATCTTTCCACCCTCAAACATCTTCAACTGTTCTTCCAATTTATTAGGCAGCCACATATCGTCACTGTCTAAAAAAGCAATGTATCGACCTCGTGCATATCTTATACCGATATTGCGGGGCTCGCAAGGAGATCCAGAAGGCTTATCTGTATGAAAAAGATGAACTCTGTCATCCTTTTTTACGTAATTACTAACAAGGGAAACCGATAAATCAGTAGAACAATCATCTACAATCAGTAGTTCCCAATTTGAATAGCTTTGCGCCAAGACAGAATCAATAGCAAATGCTATATATTTTTCTGCATTATAAACAGGCATAATGACAGAAACAGTCTCATTCATAAAAAACTGATTACTTACTGCTAAATAGATAATGCTTTAATTTTCCAAAAGCCTTAACAGAACGTTTTAAGTCCGAAGGATTAGACAAACCTACGCGCAGACGATGAAGAATATAGCCAATGCGTAGATAATATCTTTTACGGGCCATATTACAAAAAGTTATCATATCTTCGGCTGTAAGTTCTGGAGTGGAAAGTACCGTATTATGCGTACCATCCGGCAGACAGTATTTTGCATAGTCAGTCTCTATATAATTGTTATCTTTTGCCCATTGATAGGCTTCTGTGCCCGGATAGGGTATTAAGGGAAAAAACTGTGCAGTATCCGTATTCAATCTCAAAGCCAATTGTAAAGTTTCATTCATGGTATCTTTAGTCTCTCCCTCATTACCTACCATATAACAAGCATGAATCAATAAACCTGCCTTCTTGGCATTTGCTACATACTCATAAAACTGTTCTACCTTTGTTCCTTTCTTTATATTATCCAGAATTTGCTGGCTCCCACTCTCTATGCCAGGAATAATCAAACGACATCCCGCCTTTTTCATGGTGCGCATAGTTTCCAAGTCCAAATTGACACGTGCGTTACATAACCATTTTAGCCGCTTGTAAAGTTTCTTTTCTATTAGCAACCGACAAATATCCAATACACGTTTCTTATTAGCCGTAAAAGTGTCGTCTTCTATCACCACCTCTTTCACATCTGGAAAGTTTGCTGCAATATACTCAAACTCAGCAACCACATTCTCTGCAGAGCGAGCACGAAAAGCATGTCCATGCATGGTCTGTGGATAGACACAAAAATTGCAACGAAACGGACACCCACGCCCTGTAAATATCTGGATAGACGGATAAGTTGCCGCTGCAAAAAAATAATCTTTTTCGTCCAAATATTCTTTGATGAATTGTGAAGCGAATGGCAACTCATCCAAATCCTTCATAGGTGGCATTTTTTCGGTACGAATAACCCCTTTTTCAGTACGTATACATAATCCACGAACTGTTTGAAGTTCTGTACCAGCTTGTAATGAATCTGCTAGTTCATTTATGATACAATCATACTCACCAATGGCTATGGCATCCACAGCAAGAGAATAATCTAACGTTTCCTCCGGACAAGCAGAAGGATGCGTACCTACCAAAATGACAAAAGAAGAAGGATATAACTTCTTCAATCTTTCGGCAAAAGCCACGTCACTTTTTATGGAAGGCGTGCTCGTATCAAGTACGAACAATGTTCTTTCATTATTTTCTTTCTGAATAATTTCTAATGACTGCTTTTCATTCAACTGTTTGGCAGGAGCATCCAAAAAATGTACCTTATGTCCATGCTTTTGAGAGTATAATGCAGCATATATCAGCCATAAAGGGTAGTATAAGGCACCGCTTTTCGTAATGGCAGGGCTGCGCGATTCTCTAGAAAATTTACCAAACTCCGCTTTAAAAGGGGGATTAACAAAATAGATGTTCATAATTATTTATTTTTTACTTTTAATAAAAGGCAAATATTTTTGTATCATAAATTGCTGTACATAACTTTTAAACTTTTCTTCCCACAGATTCTTAGCATTTTTTCCATATTCACTAATCAATTGCTGCAAATGCTCTTGTCCCCAAAAAGACTCTAAATCCGCCAAACTTTCTCCTATTACGAATCCTGTTTTATATTTTTCTGTATGATTACCTACTAAAGTTCCTTGAGTAGTCAATATAGGTTTGCCCAAATAGAGACCTTCGTAATATTTATTAGGTGCTGCATATACATTATTTAAGACCACCTTCTCATAGATAGCCATTATTATATCTGAATTTTCCATTATTTGTATTCCCTTTTCATAAGGCACAGTGCCATAGAAACTAATGTTAGGACATTCATCACTATAGTTTTTTACCATTTTATCCATAATGCCAAATCCTGCAATATCAAGTTGTAAAGCAGGATTTCTTCGCACACATTCTAACATTTTCTCAATACCGCGATCTGCAGGCATTGTACCGACATAAGACAAACGAATAGTCTTGTTTACTTCACTTTCATTTTTAGGAGAACTTTTTTTAAAATTGAAGTCTGGTATATTAGGTAATACCCAAAGCTCTTTAGGGGTACAATTTAGCTGTTCTTTTCTTTCCTCATCACAAATTATAGTTACATCAGATAATCGCAAAACTATTTTTTCCAACAATAATATGATATTTTTTATCCATTTATTTTTGAAGTGTCTTGAATCCACAAACCAGTCAAATATGTCATAAATCACAATCTTTCGAAATAACAACTTAAACAACAATGCAGGTAATACCGTATCAAAATCACAAGCGTGAATCACCGTATAAGACTTACGATATTTATATAGGTGTTTTATTAGATATTTATTAAACTTCAAGATACTACTTACATTCCTCACTCCCGTTCCATAGGCTGCATTCTTATGAAAATAAGAATGTTTTTCATCATCTGGATATTTCATATCCCTATCCCAACACAATATGTGATAATCAATATTTTCTTTCATAAGATAATCACAATACTTTTGTACACGGGGATCCGGATTACAATCCAAACTTCTAAGAAAAACTACCATAATTTTATATTCAAAATTTTATAATATATATTCTACATCCATAAACTCACTTAATTGTATTTTGGTATGGAGTGTTTTTTATGTTATAAGAATCTCTATAACTAAAAGAAAAAGAATCATATATATAACATAAATAATTGGTATATGGAATGTATTTCCAGGTTCTGACAGCCATAGAACAAGCAAGAGAAAGGAACAACAAATAAGTAGCAAATATAAAATGTGACCTTTTTGTGAATATCCTTATAAGCAATATAACGCATATAGAATAAGGCAAGCAAAAATATAATTGAAATCTGTATAATATATGCATACCTAATCCTATTCTATAAAATAGCACGAAGAAAAGAGATAAATTCAGTAAAAACAAACCATTAGGATAGGCTTCAATTTTATCTCTTCTCCATAAAAGAAGCAGAAAGAACGATAAATTAATAAACATTTTAATAGAAAAAGACTGTCCACTTCCATCTTCTGAATCAGTATAAACCAGCATTTTTTGATTAATATAATCTATACCAGTTATGTTGCCCAACAAGTTTATTATGAAGTCATTACTAAAGAATATCATTAAACATAAAAGCAAAATCAAATATACTTTAGTCGATATATGCCTCAAAAGCAAAAAATACAAAGGAATCAATACAATAGCTGTAACATGAAAAGATAAGGCCAATAATGTTACAATTAAAAACATTACGAACTTTCTACGTATCAGATAATTAAATGCATACAAACTAATTGCAACCGCTATTAAATTTCTCATCGGATTATCAATGAACAAATAAAATGCAAAAAAAGGCAAGAAAAAAGTCCATATTAAATAGCGGTATTCTAATGAGTATTTATTAATTGTATGTAAAAAAGCCAGAAAGACAAGAACTTTTGTAGTAATAAAAAAAAACCAAAAATTTAAATGAAACACTTTGAATAATAACATCCATATATAATATCCAGGTTCCCAATAATAGTCATAAAAAAGATTGTCAATACTAACATTATCATACATTGGTTCATAGCTTCTCCAATCAGATCCAGTCATATATCCGAAACATAGAAATACACATAACATTGACATTGTCAATAAATACCATCGAGAAGAAGTACGCAAACGCTTAAAGATGAACGAGAAAAAGCACCAAAATATGGAAAGTATATAGAAAAACATATGTTATTTTTTCTTTTAAGAGCCTATCTATATTTAAATTTGTTAACAAACTTAATCTTTAAATTGCTCAACAATCCTACCACAAGCCTTACCATCCCCGTAAGGATTCACAGCTTTACTCATTTTATCATAATAAGTGCTATCATCCAGCAACGCAGATACCTCATTCACTATTTTTTCATAATTCGTACCTACCAATTTTACCGTACCAGCTTCTAACGCCTCTGGACGTTCCGTGGTATCACGCATCACAAGCACAGGCTTCCCCAGCCCCGGAGCCTCTTCCTGTATTCCACCACTATCAGTCAACACAATCGCAGACTTCTCCATCAAATAAATAAAAGATAAATATTCCAACGGTTCAATAAAGAACATATTACTCAAACCAGACAGATTTTCACCAAACACCTCATGAATAGGCTTACGCACATTAGGATTGAGATGCATGGGATATACAAAATCCACATCCGGATATTTCTGCGCCAAATCCTTGATTGCCGTACACATGGAAATAAAACCATCACCGAAGTTCTCCCGACGATGCCCAGTAATCAACACCAATTTCTTCCCATTAGACAGACGGTTCACATTATAACCTGCTTGATTCAATGTATCCTCTAACTTTGCATCCAATATTTTGTCGCTCTTGATTTTATCCACTACCATATAGAGGGCATCAATCACAGTATTACCTGTCACCATAACAGCTTCCTCTCTTAATCCTTCAGCTAAAAGATTTTGCCGGCTCAACGGCGTGGGCGAAAAATGATAAGTAGCGATTCTCCCAGTTATTTGTCGGTTCATCTCCTCAGGCCACGGACTATAAATATTATGGGTACGCAACCCCGCTTCTACATGTCCCACAGGAATCTGCTGATAAAAAGCAGCTAAGGCTGCGGCTGTAGAAGTTGTCGTATCCCCATGCACCAAAACAATATCCGGTCGGACTTTCTTAAGTACATCGCGCATTCCAAGTAGTACACGTGATGTAACATCATATAAATCTTGCCCTTGTTTCATGATATTCAAGTCATAATCCGGTTTTATGTCAAAAATACCCAATACCTGATCCAACATTTCGCGATGCTACCCCGTAACACAAACTATTGTTTGAAATTTGTCAAACTCTTTTTGAAACACTTTGACAAGTGGAGCCATTTTTATAGCTTCAGGACGAGTTCCGAAAACCAACATTACCTTTTTCATTTTTTCATCTTCAATATTATTAATACTTTTTTTACACACAGCTTTAGTCCTAATAAACAGACTCTTATAAAGTACACCAATGACCGACTTTCTATCTTAAGCATTTCTTTTTGTGTACTCCACTCATTTCTGCTGGAAATACCATTAGCTGCATCATAGACAGCCACCACCAATTGAACATATTGAAATTCTATGTCCATTTGTCTTAATTGGAAAAAAAGATTATAATCAGCTGCTATTTTATATCTTAAATCGAAAAGAATTCTAGCAAGAAGAATTCTTCTACAAAAAATAGACTGATGACAAGAAGGCATTATTTTATGATGTGGATCATCACCAAATTTTACAATTTTCTGTTTGCTCTTATGTATAAACAGTGTATCTCCAAACACAACTCCAACCGTATCAATAGTCCTATTCTGAAAAAGCTTTTCTATAACGCCTTCGTCTACAAACTCATCCCCCGCATTCATAAAATTAATCCACTCCCCCGTCGCCACCTTTATCCCCTTATTCATCGCATCATAAATCCCCTTGTCCGGTTCGCTCACCCAGTACGCAATTCTGTCAGCATATTTCCGGATAATTTCAACAGTGCCATCAGTGCTGCCGCCATCAATAATAATATACTCTATGTCATGATACGTCTGATTAAGTACGGACAGCATGGTCTTTTCAATCGTGTCCGCAGCATTGTAGCAAACAGTTACTACTGATATTTTCATTTTATCTGATATTCAATAATTTAACACTCAAAAAATAGTAGTTTGTGACACCCTGTCACCACCCTTGTATAACTTTCCCTCACGCGCGCAGGAGAGAGTTTTTTTATTCAAGTCTCAAACATGTATTCTTCATGCGTACACATAAAGAAAAGTTCTGCAAGAGCGATGCCAGGGTGTCAAGGCACTACCTGTTGCAATAATCCAGTTTGAGACGTTCGTACAGTTCTTTCAGTACAATACGCAGGGTATCAGAGTCTTTTCGGGCGATAAGTTCGTCCAAGTAGAAACATATCACTGTATAGTACGGCAAGAGGTTTGAAACGGAGCCCCTTTTAAAGCAGTATAAGTTTTACTACTCATGCCGGTGCACTGGCAAATGACACGATCCGTAAGATGCTTGCCACACACCTGCACCGTTTCCTGCAACAAGGCCAGGAGTTCTCCCAATTCGGCATTGGGAGCGAAATTTTGCTTCATTGTTTATCGTTTTTAAAACGTAATTATTAAATAGTCGTGCGTAACAACTCAAGCCAGCAAAGTTAATTTCGGTTAAATATCGGTCTCATGTTTTCCACATGAGGAAAACACGCAGCCATAAAGTTCCGGTTATTATCCCCACCTTTACAGCCATTATTTAAAATTCATACAGATGACAATGGAAAATATTTTAGTCAGTCTTTTTAAAGGTTATGCAGACACCTGCCCGATAGAAGTTCCCCTGAAAACAATCATCAGCCTTCTCCGCGACAATCAGGCGGTGATCGAACACACCGAAAAGCATCGCTATTATCTGGAGCAAAAACAAGTCACCGCCGCTGCACGCGAAAAAGCATCCTGCCCCTGCTTTGCCGTCAGCGTGCGCTTCGAAGGCGGAAAACAGAAAGCAAACATCAGCGGGTGGACAGGAATCTGTCCGGTAGACATAGACCACGTGCCGCCCGAACGCATGGAACAGTGTTTGGAACTGCTCAAAGCCGACAAGCACACCTTGCTGCAATATGTCACCATCAGCGGACATGGTATCCGGTTACTCTGCCGATACACCGGACTCACCGACAACTGCGAGAAAAACCACCGGCTCCACACCCACACTTTTACCGTCATTAACGAGTACTACACCCGTCTCACAGGACTTGAATGTGACCTGAAATGCAAAAATGCCACCCGCCTAAGCGGACTTGCACACGACGAGCATCTGTTTTTCAATCCCGATGCCGTACCTTTCAGCCGGAATGCAGAAACTGCTGCGCCCAAGCATAGCCCGGCATCTGCCAAAAACCACCGCCGTCTGCAAAGAGTGATTGACGCTGCCTGCCGTCGCCTTGCGGATGAAGGTGTGGAATATGCGGAACATCACCACAACGAATATATCATGCGCATGGGCTATCTGCTCAACGCCTACGGAGTGGCACAGAACGTAGCCACCCAATGGGCAACAGAACGTTTTGCCGACTACAATGGCGACGTGACAGGCATTTTCGCCTCCTGCTACCTCAACATCGAAGAGCATGGCAGCCTCTCTCTTCCTCCACTCCGCAAGTCGCAAAACAATGATGAACGGCAGGAGTTTATGGCATCGGTGGCAGACATCGAACAGTTTCTCAACGGTCAGGCATCTTTTCGCAAGAACACCGTAACCGGCAAGTGCGAGGTGCTGACAGCCGGAAGCGGCGGGAAGTACGAAGAACTCACAGACCGCTACGTCAATACCCTGTGGTGCCGTATGTGCAAAGAAGCGAAACCGGGACAGGCCGCCCACATACGGGCAGTGCTCGATTCGGAATTTGTTGATACCTTCAACCCCTTCGAGCAATATTTTAAGAACCTGCCACCCTGGGACGGAACCACCGATTACATCGCGCAACTTGCCACCCACGTACACGTCCGGAACAACACCATTCCCTTTGCCTACTACTTCAAGAAATGGCTGGTGGGAATGGTTGCCGCCCTCTTCGACAAGGAAGTGGTGAACCATGAAATATTGGCGCTGACCGGCCGGCAAGGCATCTATAAAACCACTTGGCTCAACAATCTGCTTTCACCCGAACTGCGCCGTTACTTCTATCTGAAGTCCAACGCCCGCCGCATCACCAAAGACGACCTCCTCACCCTTGCCGAATTTGCCATTGTGTGCCTGGAGGAACTGGACGAAATGGAAACGCAAGAGGTGAACCAGATAAAGGCGCTTACCACCATGAAGGTAGTCAACGAGCGCGCCGCATATGCACATTACAAGGAACACCGCGACCACATAGCCAGCTTTTGCGGAACCAGCAACAACACTCACTTCCTCGCCGACCCCACCGGAAACCGCCGTTGGCTCCCCTTTGAAGTGGAGAATATCGACAGCCCTTATGACTTTCCGGTGGACTATGCCGGGGTTTACTCCCAAGCATACGCCCTACTGCAAAACGGCTACCATTACTGGCTGGAAGACAAAGAGATTGAAGCCCTGAACCTGCACAACAGGCATTTCGAAATTCCCTGTCTGGAACAGGAACTGATATTGACCCATTACCGCCGTCCCATGCCGGGCGAGAAATGTATGTTCATCACCAACTCCCAGATACTCTGCCGCATCAACTCCGGCATCCGCCAAAAGCTGAGTCCCGTCAAAATAGGCATGGTGCTGAAACAGGAAGGTTTCGAATCCATGCGCTCAGGCGGCAAGCGGGGCTACCGAATGGTGGAACTCACTGGCGATGAGATACAGGCTAACCTCTATGCCATGGGAAGATATACGGAAAAACCTGAAAGTTAGAAATCTTACAACTGTAAAGGTCTGCTTTAGGTTTCCAGAGTTGAACTTTACAATCACAGAGTTGACCTTTAGGAATCCTAAACCGGACATTACACATCCCGGCTGCTCACGCTCTGCTTTCAGTTCTCAACTAAACATCCGGCTCTCCCAGTGCCTCAACAATCAGCCGCACCTGTGCCGGTGTATATGTCCGCACCCTGTCCGAAGGAACCAATGCATGGAGTTCATGCCGCAAGGTGGGATGGAAATCTATCCACTGGTTCAGTTTACGAAAAGCGGCTTGAGGACAAAGGGCCGGACAATAAAGTTGAGCGAGTTCCGTCCGCCCATAGGTACGTATTTTAAAAATCTCCATATCTTTTGAGTTCATTAGTTCTTACAGAACAAAGATACGGAAATATCTTCACATCTAAGCAACTATTTCCACCTATAACGAACGCTAACAGACCCTAACATACAGAAAGTGACAAACCCTCCTGTGCGGTGTCATATCTTCGCATCGTGATCACAAAGAGATAGTAAACCGATTGTTAATAACTCAAAAAACCAAAACAATGATTCGTTACAAAAAGTATCAGATGACAGGTGAGAAAAGCCCTTTGAAAGGACTTTGGTACGCCCGCCCCGTAATTGAAGAAACCTTCAATATCGAAACTCTTGCCAAACACATGGCAAACCACAACACTCCCTACTCCGCCGGAGTTATCAAAGGAGTGCTTGCCGATATGATTTCATGCATCAAAGAACTCATTCTGGATGGCAAGAACGTCAAACTGGACGATCTCGCCATATTCTCCGTAGGCATCGTCAGCAAGAAAGGTGCAACCTCAGCCGCCGAATTCTCCCTCGCCGACAACGTCAAGGGGCTGAAACTCCGGGCACGCGCCACAGGAGAGTTGAGCAATGCTCAGATCAATTTGGAAGGTCAACTGAAAGAGACTTCCCAATATAACGTTGATGACAGCAGTTCGTCAGGAGGAACCCCTCCCGACAACGGTGAGGAGGAAAACCCGCTGGGCTAATGCCGACAGTGAGAAGAAATACCAAATCAAGTATTAATCATTAAACACTAAAATCACATGAGCGCAAAATCAAAATCAGTATGGGGTATCATCCTCAAATCTATTGTAGCGGTAGCCACAGCACTGGCAGGAGTATTCGGTCTCAGCTCCTGCATAGGCCGATGAGAACCGCCACGCCTATCATCATTCACTGCTCGGCCACGTCTCAGGGCGTGGCCCCGAGCTTCGAACAAAGGTGGTTTAGGCTTATATAATATATTGACCGGCAGCATGATTATTTGTGATATATTTCACAAAATACACATTCTCTTTGATAAGAGAGAAAAAACATACCAAGTGGTACTTGCAATAATCAAATTTGTATCCCGCAAATTATTTCACAATCCCCTTTTCCAAATACTCCGCAAGATTGGTACGGATATGTCCTGCAACGCGCTCCACTGCCACCTTTTCCATATCATGTTTCATCATGATACTTACCAACTCTTCAAACGAAGTTTTCATCGGATTCCATCCCAACTCCTTACGGGCTTTAGTGGGATCTCCCCAAAGGTTCACCACATCCGTAGGGCGATAGAAATCCTCCGACACCTCTATCAGCACACGTCCCGTAGCTTTGTCTATGCCTTTTTCTTCAAGCCCTTCGCCCCGGAACTCCAGTTCGATACCTGCGTAGTGGAAAGCCAACTGACAAAACTCCCGAACCGAATGTTGCTCACCTGTGGCTATCACGAAATCTTCCGGAACCTTGTTTTGCAGAATAAGCCACATACATTCCACATAGTCTTTAGCATAGCCCCAATCGCGCAATGAAGACAAATTACCCAAATACAGTTTGTCCTGTTTACCTTGTGCAATACGGGCAGCAGCCAAAGTTATCTTTCGTGTAACGAATGTTTCGCCCCGGCGCTCACTCTCATGGTTAAAGAGAATACCCGAACAACAAAACATATTATAAGCCTCACGATATTCCTTCACAATCCAATAGCCATAGAGCTTTGCCACCGCATACGGACTATAAGGATGAAAAGGCGTGTTCTCGTTCTGCGGAACTTCTTCCACCTTGCCATAGAGTTCCGAAGTAGAAGCCTGATACACCTTACAGGTTTCCGTCAATCCACTCTGACGAACGGCTTCCAGCACACGTAATACGCCTGTGGCATCCACGTCTGCCGTAAACTCCGGCGCATCAAAACTGACCTGAACATGACTTTGTGCAGCCAAGTTATAAACTTCCGTAGGACGTATCTTTCCGATAATCTGCATGATACTCATGGAATCTCCCAAATCGGCATAATGCAAATGGAAGTTTGGAGTGCCTTCAAGATGGGCAATGCGTTCACGATAATCTACTGAAGAACGACGAATGGTTCCATGTACTTCGTATCCTTTTTTTAGAAGAAATTCGGCAAGGAAAGAGCCGTCCTGACCGGTGATGCCGGTGATGAGTGCGATATGTTTCATAAGCTATAATATTATTACACTAAAAAAATTCATAAAGCATAAATTCCACTTACCTATGTTTCCAAAAGCTAAACCAAGGAAGAGGATATACTCTATTGCTATACCACCACACACTAAACATTGTGACCAATGCACCTATCACTAAGCTGTATTTAATCCCGTCCGCTCCTAACATTCTGACCAACACAAAGGTTAATAGCAATTGAATAATACTTCCTGAAAAAGTAATAATTCCCAACCCTAAAGTTTTTTTTGCAGTATAAGGATACTGAACAACCAAACTATAAAAAGAGTAAATAGTCAAAGAAAACAATATCCATGGTATAAATTGAAAAGAATCCCTATACAAGTCGGATAAAACATACTGTATCAGTATCCAACAAATGAACATTACCACAAAAAAAAGAAGAAAAAACACACTACTAATTATATAAGATATTCTCACTAGTTGTTTTTTTCTGCTTTTTGATTATCAAATGTCATTTTACTTATGCGTTTTTGCAAATAAGGAATATATGCATTATCGAATGCAACTTTAAATATGGAATATATAGCCCCAAAACTCATTGCCATAGAATACAATCCATTAACAGACAAACCGCAGAATGTAGTTAAAAGGATTTTATCCATTCCACTTTTAATCCAAAAAGATAAAGAGTGCGGCAACAAAGGAATACCAAAACGTAATAATTCACCGATAGAATTCCTATCTATTTTCCATATGAGATACCCCCTTTTATAAAGTAAATAAATATGTAACAGACAAACTATACTACAAGAAAAGACAGCACTGTATATTTTACCTAACGCTTCTTTCCTCAAACAGACAACTAATAAAATCAGTAAAAAAACATAGATTAAACTTTGCAACAATTGCAATTTTAAAAAAACAAACGGCTTCTCTTCTAAACGATACAAGATCAAATTAATGCTTAACAGTAAATTTGCAATAACTGAAATGAGAGTTAGTAATTGCAGAAATAATCCAATATGAAGATATTCATCTATCAATCCATAGATTAGCAATATAATAATCAAAAAACATAAATTGACGGCTATAATAATAAAAAGCAAATTAGATACCAGCAATCCTATTTCTTCTCGGGAACGGTCATAATAAAAATATGGCAAAGCATTCACTATCGCCTGTCCAGCCAATAACCTTAATATAC
>OJQZ01001467.1_pt1 | contig 12861 bp, 8 predicted proteins | sample 1599071 | NCBI WGS metagenome assembly OJQZ01 (sample SAMN03922525, study PRJEB24848) | human gut metagenome | isolation source: stool sample | host: Homo sapiens | place: Germany | collected 2010-05
TACTTGCTTCTCTTCTTAAGAACGATACCTGTTGTAGCAACTGCTGCTGCTGCGAGAGCTGCAGGGATAACTGCTACTGCCGCACCTGTAGGAGGGTTAACGGGCTCGCCTGAGCAATCGCCGGGCTTAACAGGATCTGATTTGCCGGGCTCAGTAGGCTCAGTTGTTTCGCCGGGCTTTACTGTGATTTCTTCATTGATCTTAATCTGATCGATAGCGATTGTGGGGATAGCATCGTCTTCAGCAGCCTTGAGGTCTGTGCAAACTGCGATGAATGCCACACCATCGATAACCTTGTCAAGGTCGATTGTTACAACATAAGTACCATTACCTGTTACTTCAACGGGAGTGCACTTAGCGTTTGCATTGACCTCGTTACCTTCGCCCTGGAACTGGCATTCCCACTTGGAGTCAGCCATAGCGATCCAAGCCTTGAAGGGAGTTGTGAAGTTTGTAACTGTAAACTTCACAGAAATCTTGTTAGCACCTGCAAAAGCAGCCTTATCAGCGATTACGTCTGCATCGTTGCCGGTCCATTCATTGATGATGTTTGTACGAACAAGACCTGAATCGACAACTGTCCTACCTGAGTTAGCAATTGTAACGTCAGCGGGAGCTACAGGCTCAGCGGGAACTTCTGTTTCACCGGGATCAGCAGGATCAACAGGATCAACAGGATCAACAGGATCAACAGGATCAACAGGATCGATGGGCTTTACTGCAGCTTCTTCATCGTTGATTGTTAATGTGTACTGAACGCCTTTATATGAATCCCAGCTTAAGCAGTAGAAATCAACTACAGCACCCTTAACAACGGGGATAGAAATCTGACCACCGTCAGCGCAGATAGTGCCTACCCATGTTTCGGTGCCAACACCGTCTTTAGTATCTCCAACACCATCACCGTTTACATCCCAAGCCCATGCTATGCTGGCACCGCCCCACTGATAGTACTTAACTGTACCGTCGGGGTTCTTAACAGCAACGCCTGCAGAGCAGTAATCGTTCCAACCTGCTCCAGCTGCTACTGCATCAGCTGAAAGTGCAACATCAACCTTAAGCGCATCAATGTCGCCCTTAACTGTGTATGTGTATGACGGAGTTTTACCATCTGTAAATGAAATATCTGCCTTTGTCTGAACAGGCTTAGGCTTAGCGGGATCATTGTTCTTAAGGTTAACCTTCCAGTTGATTGTGTAATCAACGCCGTCGCCCTTGCTTAACATTACGCTGAAAGCGGGGTTAACTGTTTTGCCTTCGATTTCCTGCGGAGCGAGAACTGCATCCGAAACTGTATAAGTGTCAGCAGCAGTCGCATCCTGCTTCCATGTGCTACCTGTCTTTTCATCAGTTACTTTTGTTGAGTTGTAACCGATGAGGAAAGTAGTGTCGCTTGTGAATGTGATTGATTCGACATCTTCGGGCTTGTTGCCTTCCAAAATATCTTCAATCTTTAAGTCCTTCTGTGTCCACCATGCTGTATCACTGAATGTGATAGAACCGGCAAAAGCACTTACTGCAAGTGAAGAAACTGCGATTGCAGCAGCGCAAACACTTGCTAAAGTTTTTTTAAACTTCATTTTTTTGTCCTCCATAAAATATTTTTTTAGCTTTTAAGCTTTTCTTAATCATACTATATCGCAGTTTTTTTTACAAGTGGCATATTGCACAAAAAAGACTTTTTCGTTTTGGTGAAACGATATAAACAGCAATGCAATTTTGTTCCTTTACAGCATTAAATTTGAAAATATCCCAACTTATGTGATAAAAAAACCCCTCCGCTATAAGCGGAGGGGTCGTATGCTCTTTAATTCAAAGCGTTAAACCGTTTAAAAGCAATTACTTGCTTCTCTTCTTAAGAACGATACCTGTTGTAGCAACTGCTGCTGCTGCGATAACTGCAGGGATAACTGCTACTGCAGCACCTGTAGGAGGGTTAACGGGCTCGCCTGAGCATTCGCCGGGGTTAACAACATCGCCTGAAGATTCACCGGGCTCAGCAGGATCTTCTGTTTCGCCGGGCTTAGTAGGCTCTTCTGTTTCACCGGGCTCTACTGCAGCTTCTTCATCGTTGATTGTTAATGTGTACTGAACGCCATTATATGTATCCCAGCTTAAGCAGTAGAAATCAACTACAGCACCCTTAACAACGGGGATAGAAATCTGACCACCGTCAGCGCAGATAGTGCCTACCCATGTTTCGGTGCCAACACCGTCTTTAGTATCTCCAACACCATCACCGTTTACATCCCAAGCCCATGCTATGCTGGCACCGCCCCACTGATAGTACTTAACTGTACCGTCGGGGTTCTTAACAGCAACGCCTGCAGAGCACCAATCGTTCCAACCTGCTTGAGCTGCTGCTGCATCAGCTGAAAGTGCAACATCAACATTAAGCGTATCAATGTCGCCCTTAACTGTGTATGTGTATGACGGAGTTTTCTTATCGGTAAATGAAATATCTGCCTTTGTCTGAATAGGCTTAGGCTCAGCGGGCTTTGTATCTGTGTCAGCAGCTGCGGGATATGTAGCGAGTAAATCGCCGGCCTTATCATAGAAATCAACCTTGTCGATTGTTAATGTAGCAGGAGTCTGATTGCCCTCTTCTCCCAGAGCATTCATCCACCATACTTCTACCTTGAAGTAACCGTTTGACTTACCGTCTGCGTCCTGAGTCTGAAGACCGCCGATGCTGTCCCAAACCCATTCATGTGTGCCGGCTTCACTGCTTTCGACCTGGTCTGATGAAGCCCAACCGTCATTGGCAACAGTGTTACCGCCTAAAGCGCCGTTAGCATAAGCCTCAGTTGTAACAGTAGCTACTGCCTTATCAACCTTGCCTGCCCATGCTTCAACGCTGTCATCAAAGGGAAGTTCCCATAAATTAACCTGACCTGCATCCTGAGGTTTACCGTTCTCAGGAACAGTCATTGAAACTAATGCGTCTGCTGCAAATGCGCTCACTGCAAGTGATGATACTGCGAGTGAAGCTGCTGCGATTGCAGCTAAAGTTTTTGTAAACTTCATTTTTTTGTCCTCCATAAAATATTTTTTTGCATTTAAGCTATTTTTAATCATACTATATCGCAATTAGATTTGCAAGTGGCATTTTGCACAAAAATACATTTTTGTTTTGGTGAAACAATATAAACATTAATGGGATTTTGTGCCTTTACAGCATTAAATCTGAAAATACAACAATTTGTATAACAAAAAACTTAGCATTAAGCGAAGCTCCGGTTCTGTTATTAACTGTTTTTGTAAAATCCGTTTCATTTGTATGTATTGCAAACGTTACAAACGATACATTTTCTTTATTCTGCTCCGTTTATTATGTTCCCCTTGACTAATCGCCCCGTTTAATGTACAATATAATAGAGGAAATATACAGACAGCACGCACTTCGTGCCATATATTCTGCTTCCCGGCAGTCAAAAATCAATATATGGTTATACTGCACAAAAAACATTCTTATTTTTTTACTTATCCGATACACAGAATTTTCATTTCGAGTGAAACTTTTTCTGAAATTCAGCCTACTACAAAGTAGGTGACAAAGTGAGGTGAGCCGATGGGCGCAGAGATTCACGGAGGTCACGAGAATAACGAAGAATATTTCAACCGTGTCTACAACGAAACCTGCAGATCCGTTTCCCGTTTTGTAGTCAGCAAATGCGGAAATATGGAAGATGCGGAAGATATTATTCAGAACGTCTATACACGTTTCTTCAAGCGTATAAGCGAAAAAGGACACGAGGACATTGAAAGCCCCGAGGCTTTCCTTATAAATATAGCGAAGTTTGAATGCCGCACCTATTTTTCGGGCAGGAAGAAGGATGACAAGGTTACCTCTTTTTCCGACTATACCGAAGAAGAAATGGTCGCTATCGAGCGGGAGATGTCCAAGCCTCAGCAAAGACTTGAGGACGTTATCAGCAACAAGATCGTTGCGAAACAGATTTTCGATGACATAATGAAGACCGATGAACTGACAGGTCAGATATTCTATCTTCATTTTGCGTGTGATATGAAGCTGGAGGACGTAGCGAAGGCGCTTGATGTCAAGCTGTCTACTGTTAAAAACAAGCTATATCGCACAATAGAAAAACAAAAGAAAAAATTCAAATTATAACGACTTACGGAAGGGGGCTTTCAGATGAATACAAACGATTTTTACAAAGAACTGATGAGCGAGTATTCGTTTGATTACGAGAAGATAAGAAAAGCCGCTATGGGTAAGTCTGTACAGGCTAAAAAGAGCAGGCTGAAAACGGTTTGGCTTTCTGTGGCAGGTGCCGCAGCCGCCGTAGCTATCACATTTTCAAGCGTAGCCCTGCTGAATTCCGGCAGTCCTGTTGTTGTTTCACCGACAACCTCGATAAGTGCGGAAGACCGTTTCAGAATGGCTATGGAGGCATACAGCAAGGCGGAAGAGAATACCGAAGATGTTTTCCTTTACGTTACCTTCAGAAATACAGTAACGCCCGAAGAAATGCAGAGCATTTTAGCTAAGGCAGACAGCAAGGGCAACATCCGTGTTACAGAGGTTTATCTTTCCGATAACACAAAGGTAAAGGGCAGCGAGGCTATCGCCGCATTATTCGAGGAGAACGCTAAGGATATTACAGCAGTAAAGGTATATTGCCCCGGCAACTTCCTTATAAAGCTGACAGCGCTTGACGGCGTTTACCTTGTCGAAACAGAAGATTCCTTCTCAAAAGATGATTTTTCTGCGATAGATACAAGCAGCGAGTACGATTACTACCCCGACTATAGCACAACCGAGCCGGTGACACCGCCCGATGCTGTTCCCGGAGATACGACTAACGTAGCCGAGTAAAAATTTCTCCCTATATATTAAAATAGTATACCGCCCGTAAGACTTAACGGTTTTACAGGCGGTTTTTGCATTCTGCAAACGCCGTGTAATCGTTTTAGCAAAATTAGCGGATAAGTCTGTTTGGCTATTGACTTTTTCCGTGAAAACCATTACAATATGATAGACACAAGAAAAAACGGCTGTCAGCATGTCAAAAAAACGGCAGTCAAGGAAAGAAAGGTATCTATGAAGAAAAGAATGCTCGCCGCAATTTTAAGCGGCATAATGGTGATAACGGGAATTTCCGCTTGCTCGGGAAATGCCGCAACATCATCTGAAAACAGTTCGGTTTCAACAACAACTACCACAACGAAAGCCGAAACAACAGAGGCGACCACTACAACCACAACGACCGCAACACAGAATCCGGAACCTGCACCTGCCGAAACAAAAGGTGACTCTGTTCAGTTCTCGCAGAACTTAATGCCCGGCTGGAACCTCGGCAATCAGCTTGAGTCAAACTCCGATGGAACACCGAGCGAAACAGCGTGGGGCAACCCCGTAATTACCGAAAATCTCATCAAGCAGGTAAAGGCACAGGGCTTCAAGTCTATCCGTATCCCCGTATCATATCTTTCGAAGATAGGTGCAGGCCCCGACTACACTATCGACTCAAAGTGGCTCGACAGAGTGCAGGAAGTAGTCGATATGTGCATTGATAACGGACTTTACGCTATAATCAACGTTCACGGCGACGGCTACTACAGCATAAAAGGCGGCTGGCTTCTCTGCGGCGAACCCGCTTCCGAGCAGGAGACTATAAAAGCAAAGTACGAAAAGGTCTGGGAGCAGATAGCAAATCGCTTCAAGAACTATGACGATCACCTCGTGTTCGAGTCAATGAATGAAGTGTTTGACGGATCATACGGCAACCCCAAACCCGAATACTACAACAACATCAACGCATACAATCAGATTTTCGTTGATACGGTAAGAAAAGCAGGCGGCAATAACAACAGCCGTTATCTGCTTATCCCCGGCTGGAACACAGATATAAACTTCACAACAGGCGACTGCGATACATATACAATGGAAGCAAAGTTAGTTATCCCGAATGACAGCAGGATAATGATTTCCGTCCACTACTACACCCCGTGGGAATTCTGCGTAGACGAAGGCAAAGATACCTTCTATAAATGGGGCGACTCGGTCAAGAAATTTGTAAAGCGCAGACAGAGTGAAACGCTCGTAAACAGACAGTTCGATAAGCTCTACAATGCGTTTATCAAGAACGGTTACGGCGTTGTAATAGGCGAGTACGGCGCAAACGACAAGACCTCAAAGGATAAGAGCAATACTATATATCGTGCTTATTTCGCAGAGTATGTGAATTATGCCGCTCATCAGAGAAATATCGTTACTGTTTACTGGGATAACGGCTATAACGGTAATCACGGCTTCGGCTTATTCGACCGCACAGAGTGCACAGTAACCCAGCCCGAAATAATCAAGAGCATCATAAACGGCGCCAAGGCGACAACAGCACCCGCTGCACCTACAGAATAAACTTAGCCGAAGACTGAAAAAATTTGTATAATTTTCCGCTTGCTTTTTCGGAAGAAATGTAGTATAGTAGTCTTTACAAAAAGAAGAAAGGAATGATACTTATTATGAAGAAATTAACCTCTGCGGTTACAGCCGCAGCAATGTCGATATTACTGGGTATTACCTGCTTTGCCGAAGAAATCGGCGCAAGCACAGTAGTCGGAGCAAGCAGCGGCAACACAAACACAGGCGTGACATTTGATATGACAGCGATCATTATCTGCGTTGTCGCACTGGTAGTTTTAGTTGCAGTCGGTGTTATTACATTCATCATCAGCAAGAAGAAAAAGAATAAGTAATTTCTTTGCGAGCCTCCCACACAGGAGGCTCGTTCCAGTCTGTCGAAAAACTTCTATCGTTGATAAAAATGGGGTCGCAGGGGCGAAGCCCCCGACAGGGACTAGGGGCGGTAGCCCCAGTAATATAGCCCCTTTCCGGGGGAAAGGGGTTTGGGGATAGGGATTGAGGACAAGCACTTTTTTGAAAAAACATACTTTTCCCACAATCTGCGAGCCTCCCACACAGGAGGCTCGTTCTTCTTTTCACAATATCAACATAAACTTTCAGCAAAGCTACACCATATCCCCCTGTTTATCAGCATAAAATGGAAAATATTCACTTGACTTTTTGTGCTTTTTGGGATATACTATATTGTGTACAAAGAAACAACAGTACATCTCAGACGACAGCAGTACAGCGTTACTCTACTGTCGCACGGAGGGTAAAAATGAAAAGATACGCAGTCACTTTGTTTATTGCGGCGCTTGCTTTAGCTTTGGTGCCGGCTTTAAGCGGATGCGGCTCGGATAACACATCATCGGACAATTCAACACCAGACATAACATCAACAACACCGCAGAGTACCGACTCAGAACCTTCGTCACAGCAGACAACGGTATCGGATATAATATCGCTCCCGGAAAGCTCTGATAACAGCAGTACAATAAATGACCTTCGCACTCAGATAGTGTCAACCGCCGAGGCTCTTGTCGGAGTCGATTATGTCAGCGGTATGGCAACGCCTGAGCAGGGCTTCGATAATTCGGGACTTATATACTATGTCCTTCGTGAAAACGGCTTTATCAATTGTCCGAGAGGAACAGCCGCACAGAAAGAAATGGGTACAACCGTACAGCTCAGCGAGATTGAGCCGGGCGACATCCTTTTCTTTACCGATAAAGATTCAGAAACAGGCGAGATGATTGACTTCGCCGGAATATATACAGGCAACGGCCAGCTTATTTACAGCCCTTATCCGGGTGAAAAGGTAAAGTTTGCCGACCTTAACAGCTCTTATTGGCAAAACTGCTTCAGCCGTGCTGTAAGAGTTGCTTAAAACCGATTATGACATTGTCCTTCATATAAAACTACAGGAATGCCGTCTGCTTTGCAGACGGTGTTTTTGTATATTTTGGGGAATAACTGCGAAAAGAATCGATTTTGTCACCTTTTTGTAACCGTTGTAACCGTTTTGTAACCATTTGTAACCAAATTGTTACCATATTGTAACCGAATTTTAATTGCTTTTTGCTTTTTTTGTGATATACTTAAATCAAGGACAGAGAACAATATAAAACGATAAAGCAAAGGTCGTGATATTATGAAAAAGAAACTATCATTAATCTTGGCAATGTTTACAGTTTTGGCTTTGGCTTCACTTACCGCTTGTTCCGGAAACAATTCTCCGTCCTATGAAAGCGGAAATGATCCGCAGAACAGCACTCAGAGTTCCGTAGCGGAAAGCTCTGACAGCTCTTCCGACAACACATCGAGTGAGGATAACTCCTCTGATGATACGTCAAGCGAAGACAACTCTTCCGACAACACATTGAGCGAGGATAACTCTTCCGACAACACATCGAGCGAGGATAACTCCTCCGACAACACATCAAGCGAGGACAACTCTTCCGATAATACGTCGTCAGACAGCACCGAGCCGCCCGCTCCCTCAGAAAAAGGTGATGCAATAGCAAAGTCGGCTTATGATATGCTCGGTAAACCATTCACTGAGGGCGGATACAGCGCAGAAACAGGTTTTGATAATTCGGGACTTATCTACTATGCGCTGACATCAAACGGTGTCGATTGTCCCAGAGGACTTACCGCACAGAAAGAAATGGGAACTGAAATAGCTCTTGAAAAGCTTGAAAAGGGCGATATAGTTTTCATAAAGGACGGCGACTCGTTCTTTGGCGGTATATATACCGGAGATGACACGATAGTGTTCAGTCCGTATCCGGGACAGAAAGTCCGCACCGCAAGCATGAAGTCGGTATATTATACCGACAACTTCTTAAAGGCTGTAAGAGTGGATTAAACGCTTTTATTGCAATTTTCCTTACTTTCCTAACAATTTCGCAACGCTTTGAAACAACGCATTTCAGTTATAGCAACGCACAGAAAAATCATACTACCGCATATATCTTCCGCCTTGCTTTATCACACTAATTTTTCCGTAACATTCCGCAGCATTTTGCAACGCATTAACATCATCATATAACATCAACACATCGCTGCATAGCAGCAAATTCTCCTCTCTTATATATTATGCCCCCTCGGACAACCGAGGGGGCAAAATCTTTTTGCGTATAAACCGTTTACCGCTTGATTTTCACTGTTCAAACTGTTACAATAATACTAACAATTCATATTCAGCTTTAAAGCCGAAAGGAAACACAGATATGAAAAAACGCAGAATTTTATTCAACGATAACTGGAGATTCACCCTCACCGAACCGGACAGCGACGGAAAGACGCTTGAAAACGCACATTGGTATAATGTTGAGATACCGCACGACTGGCTTATAGGCGATACGGCAAATCTCTACAAGTCCGGCTGTGGCTGGTACGAGAAGTATTTCACCGTAGACGCACTCGGAGAAGACGATTGCTATATCCTGATCTTTGACGGCGTATATATGGATACTACCGTCTATGTAAACGATAAGGAAGTCGGCAAGTGGAAGTACGGCTATACAACCTTCAGCTTTGATATAACCGATGCTCTGAAAAACGGCGAAAACCGCATTTTAGTCAGAGTAAACCATAAATCCCCGAATACCCGTTGGTACAGCGGAGCCGGAATATACAGAAACGTGTGGCTCAGAAAAACCTCTCGCCGTCACATTGTTGAAAACGGTGTCTATATCAGCGCAAAGTGCAGTGATACAGACCGCAGAGAACACGGCAAATGGAAGACTACTGTACAGATAAGCCTTTCCGACACGGTCTGCGGCTTGATTTCATATACATTAAGAGATCCCGAAAACAGAGAGGTTTACGTTTGCGAACGCAGACTTTGCGGCAAGAACGATAAGCTGGTGTTCTATATGGACGCTCCTAAATTATGGGATATAATCACACCCAATTTATATACCCTGTCCGTGATACTTTATGACGATAACGGAAACAGGCTTGATGATACCGTTGAAAAATTCGGCTTCAGAACCACAAAATTCAGCGCAAACGAGGGCTTTTTGTTAAACGGTATGCACCTTAAGCTGAACGGTGTTTGTATGCACCACGATTTAGGCGCACTCGGCGCTGCGGTAAATTATGACGCTACCCGCCGACAGCTTGAAAAGCTGAAGAATATGGGCGTAAACGCTATCCGCACCAGCCATAACCCTCCGTCAAGAGAGCTTATGGAGCTTTGCGATAAAATGGGCTTCCTCGTTGACAGCGAAATATTCGATATGTGGGAGCTTGCCAAGAACGAGAACGATTACCACCGTTTCTTCTCCGACTGGTATAAGAAGGATGTTGAAGCGTGGATAAAACGTGACCGTAATCACCCTTCGGTTATAATGTGGAGCATAGGCAACGAAATATACGATACGCATAAAAGCCCCAGAGGACTTGAGGTTGCGAAGATGCTTTGCGAGGAGGTCGAAAAGAACGACCCTATGCACAATGCCCCGCCCACGATAGCCTCAAACTATATGCAGTGGGAAAATGCACAGAATGTAGCTGATTATCTGAAGATTGCAGGCTATAACTATACGGAAAAGCTGTATGACGAGCATCACGAAAAGCATCCCGACTGGGTCATTTACGGCAGTGAAACCGCCTCGACGGTACGCTCAAGAGGCATATACCACTTCCCCTATGATACAGGCTTACTGGTATATGACGATCTGCAATGCTCCGATCTCGGAAACAGCGTTGTAAACTGGGGAGCATCTCCGCTCAGATCCTTCGCTATGGATGCCGCCGCAGAATATTCTATGGGACAGTTCGTATGGACAGGATTTGACTATATCGGCGAGCCTACCCCCTACAATACCAAGAATTCATACTTCGGCATCATAGATACCGCAGGCTTTGAAAAAGACTCGTTCTGGTTCTATAAATCGGTATGGGATATAGCCGAAGAAAAATCCTTCATTCACGTTTCCCCTTGCTGCTGGGATTTCAACGAGGGTCAGCTTATAGACGTGCTTGTTTATTCGGATCTTCCGTTTATCAGACTTCATTACTGCGGAGAGATGTATGACGGAAAGGTGATAGATCACCTCACGGAAGACAAGCTCTGCGCCCGCTTCACAGTGCCGTTCCATAAGGACAAGCCGCTTGCGGTAAGAGGCTATCTCAGCCCCGATTGCGATGTTGACGATTACGAAAAGGAGGAGGTCCTTTTTACCTCTCTCGACCCCTATAAAGTAAATATGAGCCCCGATGTGAGCGAAATAGCGGCTGACGGAAGATCGCTTGCGTTTATTACCGTAACCGTTGACGATATAATGGGACAGGAAGTTCAGAATGCGGTAAACAGAATAAAGTTCACCGTAAAGGGCGCAGGCAGACTTGTAGGACTTGATAACGGCGACAGCACCGACTATGACAGCTATAAGGGCAATCATAGAAAGCTGTTCTCCGGAAAGCTCCTTGCGATAATCGAATCCACCTTTGAAACGGGCGACATAGTTATAACCGCCGAAAGCGAGGGCTTGAAGCCTAAAACGATAACTATAAAAGCGGTAGCCCCCGAAACAGAGCCGCAGGGAGTAAGCGTTGTCACTCAAAACGCATTCCCTGCAGTAACCACGCCCTACACAAATGAAATTCCCGTAAGAAAAATCGAGCTTTTCGACAGTGAGCCTCGTACACTGACAAAGGAACGTGATACTGCCGAAATTTCGGTAAAGATATTCCCCGAAAACGCAACCTTCCGTGACATAGAGTTCAAATGCTGTACCGATAACGGAGTTGAGATAAGCTTCGCAAAGGTAGTTTCGTTTGACGGAAATACGGCAACGCTTAAAGCGTTCGGTGACGGCAAATTCCGCCTGAGAGCATATTCAAAGAACGGTACCGATATTCCGAAGATTATCTCCGAGCTTGAATATACGGCAGAAGGACTCGGAAAAGCAGAAAAGAATCCTTATATCTTTATTGCCGCCTGCCTTTGCGATTTCTCGAATGTTCCCGTTATTACGATAGACAGAGGCTCGCTCGGCGGCTTTAACGGAAGAACGACCGTTGGCTTCAGCTCCGTTGATTTCGGCGGCGGAACCAAGAAGATTACGATAAGCGTCGGAAACAGCGGCGGCGGTGAAGATTATCCCGTAGAGCTGTATCTCGGCGATGCCGACAACGGCGGCAGATATATCGGCACATTTGCAATAAAGAATAACGGCGGATGGGACAGAGCATACCCACAGACCTTCGACTTGCCGTGCAGAATAAGCGGAACGCACGACATCAGCTTTGTTATCAATAATTCCTGCATATTCGGCGGCTTTGAGTTTGAAAAGTACGACCGTACCTATGCGGAAAACTCTGCGGCAGACAACGATAATCTGTACGGCGATGATTACAAGGTAAACGGCTCGTGCGTTGAGGAGATAGGCAACAACGTTGTTATCGAATTCAACGGCCTCGATTTCGCAGGCGGAACGGATAAGATAACCGTTACAGGCAGAACACCGCTCGATAACTGCACGATTCAGCTCAGAGTAAACGATGAGAACGGCAGCCAGACCACCCGTCTGCTCGAATTCCCCCACGCAGACGAGTACACGCCGGTAACGTTTGACATCGAGCACATCGCAGGCAAGAACAACATTGCATTCGTATTCCTGCCCGGCACACAGTTCGATATGAAATCGTTCAGATTCACAAAAACCGAAGAATAAACCGGTTCTTATTAAAGCAACACAGTGAAATATATCGCAAACACCGCCTAAAACATTTTCCGTATCGACAAGGAGTTAATATTTTCGTGAGTACATCATTACAACTGCACTGACATTGACCTTTCAAAAAAACGCCACTAACCTGAGATATATGTACTAACCTGCGGACGTGTAGCGTTAAGCGTCCCTGCATTAACAGGTCATACAATGTTCAGGTGGTTATTCGAGTTCAGCCAACACCCCGACGGGGTGGGGGTGTGAGTAAGGAAAGAGGGAGCCACGAGGGAGAGAACCTAAGAG
>OJQZ01001533.1_pt1 | contig 12347 bp, 10 predicted proteins | sample 1599071 | NCBI WGS metagenome assembly OJQZ01 (sample SAMN03922525, study PRJEB24848) | human gut metagenome | isolation source: stool sample | host: Homo sapiens | place: Germany | collected 2010-05
ACGAGATTCGCCTTAGTCTCGTGGGCTCGGAGATGTGTATAAGAGACAGGAGGTCTACGACATTCTCTTTTTCGACTGGGTGCTGCTGTGCCATTCGAACTTCTTTCCTCATTTTTACCCCGAGATCAAGGGCATCGCCGCCCCGCAGCTGTTCGGGTACAACAAAAAAGCGCATCTTACGCACTTTCTGCTCTACATTCCCCTCTCCGCCGCCCTCGCGTGGGTTTGCACGCTTTTCTGAGGGGCAATTTCACATCAAAACTTAACAGGACAAGGAGATGCACACGATGAACCGCAAAAAGAGAAAAACGGCCCTCATTCTTCTGGTTGCCATCCTCTGCGCCATCGTCCTGCTCGGCATCCGCGGGACGCGAAAAACTATTGACAAAACCGTTCCCGCAAGGGTCTACGAGGACAACGGTACGACTTACGCGCCCTCCTCCATCACCATTTCCGGCACGCTCAGGAAAACATGGTCTTCCACTGACTTCGTCGGGACCTTTGCCATGGAAAGTTACGAGCCCTCGTGCAGAGACGGCGTCGAAGCCAAGATCAACTGGGGGGACAACGAGTATCCGATCCTCACCTTTTTCTACGCGGGCAACTTTTCACAGCTCGATGTGAAAAGCATCGACATCGACAAAGACATGGACCGCATGATGGTCACCCTGAACGACGGCACGATCATCGCCTCAGAAAACTACTTTGTCCCCACAGAAGCAATGAACGGCAACTAACTGTAATTTTTCCCGCCGCATTTGCCGCCTCCGGCGGCAAACAGGCAAAATCCCTCCCGTGCCGCATTCGCTGCCTCCGGCAGTGAACAGGCCCTCCGCACTAAAAATCGACGCACCAACTCCCGTCTCGCACCCGCCGCATTTTCTGCCCTACGGGCAGAAAACAGGCTCCCCGCGCCGCGCACAGCGGCAAATAAATTTCAATCGTAAATTCCAACGACAGAAGGTGAATTGCCGCAAAGCGGCAAGAGAAGCCGCCCTGGGGCGTGTGCGTTGGAATTTACACTTCTCAGCCCGCAAGTGTGGAATTCGCCCGCCAATGGCGGGCGAATTATGCACGCAGCGGGCTGCCATCCCCCCTCAAAAAAGAGAGGCTGGCCAAATGGCCAGCCTCTCTTTTTTGAAGAACTTATTCCTCGCGGAAGACAAATCCGTTCTCGTCCGCCTTTTCGATGACGGCGAGTGCCTTGTAGGGGATACCGCTCGCGCGGAAGCGGTCACCGCCGCCCTGGAAGCCCTTTTCCACGGCGATGCCGATGCCTTCGAGCTTCGCGCCCGCCTCGTTGACGATATCGACAAGGCCCTGCACGGCGAAGCCGTTGGCCATGAAGTCGTCGATGATGAGCACGTGGTCGTCCGCGTTCAGCCACTCCTGGGAGACGAGCAGCGTGACTCTCTTCTTGTAGGTGTAGGAGAACACCTCGCTCTGGTACAGGCCGCTTTCGATGTTGTCGCTCTTGGCCTTCTTGGCGAAGAGCATGGGGACGCCGTACTTCTGCGCGCAGATGGTCGCAAGCGCGATGCCGCTGGCCTCCGCCGTCAGAACGACGGTGATCTTGCTGGTGTCGAAATACTTGGCGAACTCGTCCGCAATGTCCTCGAGCAGACGGGTGTCGACGCGGTGGTTGAGGAAACCGTCGACCTTGACGATGTTGCCGGGCAGGACTCTGCCCTCGCGGCGGATGCGCTCCTGAAGAAGCTCCATGGAATTACCCCTCCTGAAAAAATAATTTCTGACGAAATTTTTCGATTGAAATGGTAACTTCCATTTAACAGGATTTTTGTGCAGAATGCAACACGGCAACTTTGACAAGAATTTGTGCTTTTTTTGCCTCTTTCCGTCTATTTTGGCGGCGGGAGCGCCGTTACGTCCCGTTTTGTATCGTTTTGGCAAAGCCCGCGGCAAAAAGCCGCGCGGCGTTGACGGCTTCTTCGAGCGAATTGCCCGCCGTGCCGACCTCGACGAGAAGCGAGCCCGTCGTCGCGTGCTGGTTGTAGCGGGAGTTGCGCACGGTGACGGGGCGCATGAGGGTCGGATAGTCTTTGTACAGCGTTTCCTGCACGGCGCAGGCGAGCTTTAAGTTCTCGCGCCAGAGATCGTGACTCAGGCCTCCGCCGTTCGACCCGATGACGAATTCGAGCTGTGCGGCGTTTTTATCTTCGCCGCACAGCAGCTTGAACTGCTGGCCGTTCGCGTCCTGCACCGCGTCGCGGTGCACATCGAGCACGAACGAGATCGAGGGGTACTTTTGCAGATAGCTCTCGATCGACGCGAGCGAGCGGTTGTACGCGCCCGAATAGCTCGGATAGTCGTAGAGCGAGCGGTCGTGCACGACGCTGATGCCCGCGTCGGTCAGCACCTGCGCCATTTCGTCGCCGATGCGGATCATGTTGCAGTTCGTGTCCAGCGTGCGGAACGTGTCGGACACGTCGTATTCCTGCCCCGGCGGCATGGTGTAGCTCTCCGAGCCGTGGGTGTGGATGATGAGCACCTGCGGCCCCTCCGCACCGAGCTTTGCTGCATAATCGCCCGAGAGCATCGAGGCGTCGAGCGCGGCATCCGAGCCGTTGTTGATGTACACATTGCCGAACACCGTATAGCCCGAGGGGTCGGACGCCTTGAGCGTACGGGCGGGCGAGCCGTTTTCCGTCACGGCGATCTCGTCCGGCGTCTCCTCCTGCGTGAGCACCGTGCCCTCGCTGTCCTGCGCGTCGCCCGTTTCGTCCGCGCTGTCATCGGGCTTTTGCTCAAGCTCTGCCGACCATGCCTGCGCGATGTTCTCCTCGCCCTCGCGCAGAAGCGGCGTCGCGTGCAGCGCGAGCGACGTTCGCAGGCTGAGAAAGTCCTCCCCGCCGTCGCCGCGCTCATATCTCAGCAGCATCACGCCCAGCGTCTCGTCCTTGAGCGAGCGGAGCGCATCGCGCGCGTCCTTCGCCGGCGCCGTGACGCTCACGCCCCAGAGCGTCACCGCCGAGAGCGCGAGCGAACACAGCATCCGTCCTGTCCGTTTCTTTTGCATCGTGATTCACCTCTTGGGACAATCCTATGTGCGCACTTGCGCCGATATGACATAGCGCGCCCGCCGCTTTTCGCTTGCAATTTTCGCTTTCGCGTGGTATGGTGATGGCAGCGGAGAAAAACTCATATAGTTTCGCTTACATGGCGCGAAAGTTTCTACGGAGCCGCCGAAAGGCTCTGCTATGGGTGCTCAGCCAGGGGAGAAGTCCCCGGGCGGGGCGCTTTTTCTTTTGCACAAAGCTAAAACAGGAGTGACTGATATGAAGATCCTCAAGGGCAATCTCGTTTCCGCACCGGCGCTCGGCAAGCTCGAGATCGTCGAGCACGGCTGCCTCGTCCTGCATGACGACGGCAGCATCCAAAGCGTTGAAAAGGCCGTGCCGCAGAACGCCGACGCGGAAGTCATCGACTACGGTGATAGCCTCATCATGCCGTCTTTTGTCGACATGCACCTGCACGCGCCGCAGTACCCCATGCTCGGCATGGGCATGGACCTGCCGCTGATCGACTGGCTCAACACCTACACGTTCAAGACCGAGGCGCGCTTTGAAGACAACGACTACGCCCGCCGCATTTACAAAAAGCTCGCGAGCGACCTCATCACGAGCGGCACGACGCGCGTTTGCATGTTTTCCTCCCTCCACACGGACGCGACGCTCATTTTGATGGAAGAGCTCGAAAAGGCGGGCGTCACGGGCTATGTCGGCAAGGTCAACATGGACCGCAACGGCAGCCCCGAGCTTCAGGAGACGACCGAGCAGTCCAAGCGCGAAACGCTGCGCTGGCTGGACGCGTGCGGGCGCTTTAAGACCGTCAAGCCCATCCTGACGCCGCGCTTCACCCCATCGTGCACCGACGAGCTGATGAGCTGGCTCGGCAAGCTCGCCGCGGAGCGCGGGCTGTACGTCCAGTCGCACCTGTCTGAAAATAAGGGTGAGATCGCGTGGGTCAAAGAGCTCTGCCCCGACTGCGCGCAATATTGGGAGAGCTACGACCGCGCAGGGCTGTGGAGGGATCACACCGTCATGGCGCACTGCGTCCACTCTGATGAGCGCGAGCGCGAGGCGATGCGCGAGCACGGCGTCGTCACGGCGCACTGCGCAGGGTCGAACATCAACATCTGCTCGGGCGTCGCGCCCGTGCGGACGCTGCTGCGCGAGGGCAACCTCGTCACGCTCGGGTCGGATATCGCAGGCGGCGCGCTGCTGGCGATGAACAAGGTCATCACCATGTCCATCCGCGCGTCGAAGTTCCGCCACATGCAGAGCGACGGGAAGGACGAATTTCTGACCGTCGAGGAGAGCTACTACCTCGGCTCTTCGGCAGGGCATGAGTACTTCGGCGGGCACGGCGGCTTTGTCCCCGGCGACTATATCCACGCCATTGTCGTCGACGATGCCGACTTCACCGAAGCCGCGCACCTGCTTACGGTGCGCGAGCGCTTCGAGCGCGCGATCTACATGATGCACCGGCACAACATCGTCTCCGTCTGGTCAGAGGGGAAAAACGTCGTTTGCTGATGAAAGACGGGGGAGAGGGCGCGGTCCTCTCCCCGATTTTGGAAAATCGCAAAAATTTTTGGACAAACTATTGACAAAAGGCTATCTAATTTGGTATAGTAGCTTCTGTCCTGTCGAGCAGGAATATTTGGCGGCATAGCTCAGCTGGCTAGAGCATGCGGTTCATACCCGCAGTGTCCCCGGTTCAAATCCAGGTGCCGCTACCAGATGCACGGGATGCGAAAGCATCCCGTGTCTCATATGGCCCGTTGGTCAAGTGGTTAAGACACGGCCCTTTCACGGCTGTAACATGGGTTCGAATCCCGTACGGGTCACCACAGTTGGAGGCTTAGCTCAGCTGGTTAGAGCGCCTGCTTCACACGCAGGAGGTCACTGGTTCGAGTCCAGCAGTCTCCACCAAAACCTCACTTCTTCGGAAGTGAGGTTTTTCTTGTTTTCGGCAAAAGGAAAGACCTCGTGTCTTTCTCGGGAAAAAACAAAAAGAGGGAACGGAAAAACCGTTCCCTCTTTTTTCATCAGATAGTGGCCGCTTACTTGGCGGCGCGGTAGAGGAAGGAAACGATCTGCGCACGCAGGCAGTTGCTGTTCGGGGAGAAGGTGGTGTCGCTCGTGCCAGTGGTCACGCCCGCGTTGACGGCCCACTGCACGGCGGGGGCGTAGAAGGCGCTCGCGCTCACATCGGCAAAGGCGTTCGTGCCCTCAGCCGCCGGTGCGCCGGCCGCTCTCCACTGGAAGGTGACAGCCTGTGCGCGCGTGACGGAAGCATCCGGGGAGAAGGTCGTGCTGCTCGTGCCGGTGGTCACGTTGTTTTCCACCGCCCACGCAACGGCCTTTTCGTAATACGCGCCGCTCTTCACGTCGGTGAAGGACGTGGTCATGGACTTCGGCTCGGGGCTGCCGTTGGCTCTCCACAGGAAGGTGACCATCTGGCCGCGCGTGCAGCTCGCGTTCGGCGCAAAGGTCGTGGCGGTCGCGCCGGAGGTGATGTTCTTCGCAACGGCCCAGGCAACGGCGTCGGCATAGTAGGCGTCGTCGGCGACATCGGTAAAGGGAAGCGACGCGGAGCCGTCATAGTTCTTGTCGCTCAGGACGGAGGAGAAGAGGAAGTTGCTGATGAAGGCGTACTCGTCTCTCTGGTGGACCTTATGGGTGAGGGAGTTGGCAAAGAGGACGACATTCATGCCGTTTTCCTTGTAGGCAAAGCCCTGCACGCCGCCGTTTAAGTAGGCCTTGAAGCCCGCGGCGCGCTCGGCAGTGTTCGTGGGGATGAAGCCCTCGGTGGGCGTCTTGGTCTTATCGCTCTTGACGAGGACCGTCGCGGAGGCGGGAACCTTGGAGAAGTAGCCGAGGCCGTAGGCATAGAGGATATCGTCGCCGTCAGCAATGTAGCTCGCGTTCACAAGGGTCTTGTTGGGATAGACAACGGGGGTCAGGCAGTCCATCGCGCCGTCCAGCTCGGTGTATTCCACGCCGGCGATGAGGTCAGAGGCGGAGGACGCTGCGGAATAGCTGTAACCGATGTACGGCAGGCCGTTTTTCACGGCGGTCTTTGCGGCGGTGTCGAGCTTCGTCGCACCTGCGGCGGCGTCCGCCTTGGTCACGTCGGAGGTCGTGGTGAAGCCCATGAGGTTCATCGCGGCGGTATCATAGTTCCAGCCGGCGCTCTGGCTGATCTGCGGCGTGTAGACAAATCCCTTCTCGCTTTCAGCAGGCGTGCCGGGGACGTAGACGGTCGGGGACTTGGTGATGATCTTCGCCTTCACGCTCGTCTTGTCGACGCCCGCGGCAGAGAGCAGATACTTGCCCGTGACGGTCTGATAGTCGGTGTAGGAGCAGATGAAATCGCCCATGTGGTCGCCGCTCGTGACCATGCCGACGGTCTTGCCGGCCTTTAAGAGCTCGTTGACGGCGGCGGTGGAGTCTTCGGAGGCATTGGAGAGGATGACGTCCTTATTCTTGTCGCCTGTGAAGTAGGAGGTCAGCGCCTTGGTGTAAGCGAGCGCGTCGTCGTGGTCCATCGCGTCGCCGCAGACGGCGGAGATGCTCTTGTAGGCGGCGGGCTCGGCCACGGTGACCATGTCGAAGCCGCGCGTTTCATTGAAGGAGGTGATGCCCTCGGAGTAGAGGATCGTCCAGCCGTTGATGAGCGTGCCGTCATAGAGCGCGCCGTTGGCGACAGAGCGCTTGGCCTGATACATCGAGACGATCATCGTCCCTGCGGGATAGGTGACGCCGTCATAGGTGAATTCCTTTTCAGTTACGTTGACCTTAACGTCGTTTCTCGTGAGCCACTCCATCATGTCGGAGGCGGCCTGGAGGTTGGTCTGGTTCTCGCCGTCAAGCGGGATGATGTAGCACTCGGGGTAGAAGTTGCCGTTCTGGCCCGCACCCTTGTACTCGGGGCGGAAGACGTTCATCTCCGCGCCCTCGACGTCGTACTGGTCGCACAGCCACTGGCCGACGAGCGCGTAGGCGTCGGAATTGAAGTTCTTCACGCCGCGCTGGAAGATGGTGACCTGGGATTCGAGATAGGAAAGCTTCTCCGCGGCAACATAGGCGGCGTTGCCGAGGATACCATACTGCGCCGCCTGCGCGGTATCGTCGTTGTAGGCGGGCAGCTCAACGGTATAGGCAACGGTGCCCTGCAGCATGGCAAACTGGGGAGTGTAGCTCGTGGACATATCGTCCCACGGGTCTTCCCAGTAGGTCTCGGTGCCGTTGCCGGTGTAGCTCAGGTAATCGCGCTGAGGGATCACATAGCTGTTGTAGCCATCGTTGTTGGCGACCGCCGCGATGCCCAGCGCCTCGCCGCCGGTGATGAGGTGCTCGGCGAGCAGGTCGTACTCAAAGTTCGGCTCGTGCGGGGGATCGCAGGGCTCGCACTGGAAGGCCTGCACGCGGCCGTGGAACTCGGCAAGCGACATGGGGTTGAACGTGCCGATGAGCTGCTGCATGTTGGCCGTCTCGCTCGTGGTCTGGAAGGAGTTGTCGCGGTTGAGGTCATAGCCGTTGGTGGAGTGTCTCGTCAGGTAAGTACGTCCGTCGACATTTTCCTCGGGGACGAGGATGAAGAACACGTCGGACAAAAGCTCATCCTTGACGTTCACGCTCTTATTTTCGACGGTGTAGTACTTCTCAAGGTCGACCTTGCCGGACTTGCCGTTGTTGCCGGCCGTCAGGTAACCTAAGTAGCTGGCCTTATCCTTGACGAGGTCGGGGATGGCGACGCTGCCCTCCGCGCCCACAGGGCCCATCTCGGCCTTGAGCTCTTTTTCGCCCGCGGCGGTGAAGCCCGTGAGCATCTTGTAGTCGATGGTCTTTGCGTTCGTGATCATCTTGGCGAAGTCGAGCACGCCGTCGGTGGCGGCGACCTCGTTGGAGTGGATGTTGGAATACATCACGGGCACGCGGATATCGTCGAGCGCGCCGGACTTGATCTGGGCGAGCACGGCATCGGGATCGGTCTCGGCCTGCTCGGTCAGGGCGAGCCACTTGCTCACGCTCGCCTTGGAGTCGGCCACGATGAGATAGGGCATATCACGGCCCGCGGTGGACTGGCCCATGGAGAATTCTTCCACGTAGAGACCGTTTTTCGTGCCGTTTGCCACGATCGTATCGAGCTCCTTGTAGATCTCCCACATGGTGTTGAAGTTTTCATACGGCGCAACTTTGACGCTCACGGAGCCGAGATCCTTGCCGCTGTTTTTGGCGACGAGATCAAAGTAGCCGCACAGGTCGATGTAGTAGCCGCCGTTCACATGGGGCACGCTGTAGTCGACGCTGGTCACGCCGGTTCTGCGGTTGGTGGAGTAGAAGTAGTTATTCACGTGGAAGCTCACGTCGAGGACGGTCTTGCCGTTTTTCTCGCTTGCGGAGAGCTTGATGTCCGTGAACTGGTGCTCGTCGCCCTCGGTCAGCCAGTCATTCAGAGAGCCGCCCGCGTAAGCGTAGGGGAACAGCTCCTCGTTGACGTAGGGGCGGGAATCGTCGCGCTCGAGCGAGAGCGAAACGGTACCGGTGCTGACGGCCGCGGCGAGCGCATCCTTCGTCATGCCGGACACGGGGATGGCGAGGGACACGTCCTTGCCGTTTTCATCGGTGACAAGGGTGATGGTCGCGTCGACCGGGAATTTCGTTCCCAGCAGCGCATCGTCCTTGGGGTTCATGTCCTGGTAGCTGACGGCAAACGCGGACGTGACCGCGAGCGAGAGCGTCATTACCAGGGCCATCAGCAGCGCGAGCGCTTTGCTGACAGAGTTTGGATAATGTTTCATGGTTTTCGTCCTCCAGAGTGATCTTATGTCGCCACACACAGCAGCGGAAAGTTGATGAGTTTAGTGTAACTCAATAAAAATACATAGTCAAGAGAATATTCATACCTAATTACGCCAAATTTCAGCGTTGAATCTGTATTTTTGTTCATCATTTTTCACAAAGCAGTGCGTCAAGCCCCCGTCTTTCAGATCCTTTTGTGAATGTATCCGTAAATTTATACAGAATCGTGCTGCATAGGATATTCTTCTTCGCCGCGATTGCAAATGACGGCGGGGCGCATTATAATAAGAGGCAATCATCATTCAAACGCAGGAGGAACCGAATATGCGGCTGCAAAGCGCAATCTTTACACTGGGCGATACCCTCTTCACCCCCGACGGCGCGGCGCGCGAGGGACTCGACAAGGCGCTTTCACTTTTTAAGATGGAGGGCGTGTGGCTCGGCGCGGTGACGGCGCTCAGCGCGGAGGACGCGCAAAAAGCGCTCGAAAAGGCGGGGCTTAACTCGTATTTCCGCTTCGTGCTGACAGAATCCGTCGCGCTCTGCAAGGCGGACAGCGGCACGATGTTCGAGCGCGCGATGAAGCGCCTGCACTCGCAAAAGGACGATACGATCGTCTTTTCCGGCTCGCTTGCGGCGATCCAAAACGCGAAGGACGCGGGTTTTCGCACCGTGGCGGTGCAGGGAAGTGCGGGCGCGGCGGACTGGTCGACGATGCAGCAACTCGCCACGCAGAGCCTTGCGCAGTACAGCGAATTGCTGTCAGATTCTGTGTGAATTTTGGAAAAACGACAGGATTCGACGTTTTTTTAGTTTTAGTTGCAGTCTTTCTCAACTGTGGTATAGTAAGAATATAACTATCAGAAAGGAAGGTTCGCGCCATGTTTGATTTCTACTCGGCTATCATCTTCCTTTCGGTCTTTATTATGATTATCATGGACATGCTCGTGAGCGGCAATGATCTGATGGAGCATGACAAAAAGCAGATGGTTTACACGATCTCCGTACTGATGATCGCATGCATGGTATCGGAATGGTTCGGCGTTTGGATGGACGGAGCCGACCCGTCGCTGCGGACGCTGCACATCCTCGTTAAAACCATCGAGTTATCCACAGCGCCGATCATCACTGTGCTTTGCAGCGACCTGATGACGCCGCTCAAGCATAATATACCCTCATCGGCGTCCACGCGGGGCTCGAGGTGCTGTCGGCTTTCTTCGGCTTCATCTTCTCGGTCGACGCACAAAACGTTTATCATCACGAAACGTTTTACTGGGTCTACGTGCTGGCCTATGCCAGCGGCGTTCTGCTGTTCATTGGTCAGCTGCTGAGCGAGAGTTCGCACCATTATGGCCTGTATCGGGCGCTTGTTCTCGTCCTGCCGGTTTTTTCTTCTGTGGGCTGTTCCTCCAGTACGGTGCCGGAGTGCGCATCATGTGGGCGTGCTCAGCGGTCGATGTTCTGATGGTTTACATCCTGTATTCCGAGCTCACGCAGAAAATCGACACGCTGACTCATCTTCTGAACCGCCGCAGCTATGAGAGCCGTCTTGCCTCGTTGCGCGGGCACGCAGTCATCTACTATTTCGACGTGGACGAGTTCAAGTCCGTCAACGACACCTTTGGCCATGGAGTGGGCGATGCGGTGCTTGCCGAGGTCGGCAGCACGATCTACGCCGTGTTCTCCAAGGTCGGCTACTGCTACCGCATCGGCGGCGACGAATTCTGCGTCATCGCGCAAATCTCCGACACTGCGGCGGAAAAGTATCTTTCGGAATTCCTGCGCGAGCTGACGGCACGGCGAGTGAAAAACGAGCACCTGCCGCACGTGTCGGTCGGCTATGTGTGCTTCAATCCGGTGCTCGGCAGCGTAGAGGATGCGATCAAACGCGCCGACTGGATGATATACCACTACAAGCGCAAGCGCAAAAGCGAAGCGCTCACAAATGATGATACCGTAAAAAGCTGACGATCTTTTGACCGTCAGCTTTTTGTATCTGCTTTTATTTCGCCTCAATCTCCGCGTCCTCCTGCGGCTGGAGCTTGCTGCCAAAATACGCGAGCACTGCGCCGAGAATGGCGCACGCGACGCCCCAGACCATCTCCGCTGTCGAGGCAAAGCCCGTCGGAATGATAATGAGCGTGGAGGCAAGCACGATGCCGATGACGGCGTGATAAGCGATGGAGTAGTGCGTGTCGAAAAGCCTGCTCACAATGCGGGCAAACAGCGCCATCACGCCGGCCATGCCAAGCCCCCAGGGGATGAGCACGGCAAGATCAAGCTGCGCGATGCCGTCGATCAGCGGCGTGAGAAGGCCGACCGCCATCAGGATGGACGACGACGTCATCCCCGGGATGATGAAGCTGAAGCCCCACAGCACGCCGCAGAAGAGAAAGCCCCAGAAGTTTGCGGGCATCTCGGCAAATGAACTGAACTTGACGGCCATCAGCGCGCCGAACAGGGCGAGGAAGCTGACGATCAGCGAGATGTACGAGCCGTTGCCGCGCCCCTGCGTACCCGCCTCGTGCCAGAGGTCGGGCAGCGTGCCGAGGATGAGCCCGATGAAGAGGCACGTGGCGACGGTTTCCGACTGGTGAAACAGCGCAAGGATCACGCTGCCGCCGCCCAAAAAGCCGATCGCCCAGCCGATGCCGACGGCGAGCAGCATCCGCCAGTAGCGTTGAAGCGCGCGTCTGGGGTGCGTGAGCAGCTCCATCGCGGGGCGGTAGATGCCGAATACGACTGCGAGCACGCCGCCGGAGATGCCCGGCAAAATCGCGCCCGCGCCGATGATGATACCCTGCACAATGCGCATGATACCGTTTTTGATGCGGGAATTTTTCATATTGCTGCCTTTTTATGTGCTGCGCCCGCCGCAAAGCGGCGGAACGCGACGCGATTCAATAGCCCTTTCTGCGGTCGACGAGGTGATGCATCGGGCGGCCCGCGGCGTAATTTTCCAGATTTTCGCAGAAGAGCTGCACGTTGCGCTCGCAGGTGTAGCCGAGCGTCATGTTGCCCGCGACGTGCGGCGTGAGCAGGAGGTTCTTGGCCTCGCGCAGCGGATGATCCGCAGGCAGCGGTTCGGGCACGACGACATCGAGCGCCGCACCGGCGAGGTGCCCGGAATCCAGCGCTTTGATCAGCGCGTCCTGGTCGATGGCCGTGCCGCGGCCAACGTTGACAACGTAAGCGCCTTTCGGGAGCAACGCCATGCGGTCTGCGTTCAGGATGTTCACCGTGTCGCTCACCGAGGGGAGAGACATGAAGAGAAGGTCAGTCTCGGGCAGGAGCTGATCGAGCTCCGTGACGGGATGAACGGCGTCAAAGTCCGCGTTCGCGCGGCCGCTGCGGCTGACGCCGGTCAGGCTCGCGGGATGGAACGCGCGCACGCGGCGGGCAAATTCCGTGCCGATGTCGCCCGTGCCGAGGCACGTGACGCGCGCGCCGTGGAGCGAGTGGATGCCGCCCGGGAGCACGCGCCAGCCGCCCTCGCGGATGATCTCGGTGTATTCC
>OJQZ01001604.1_pt1 | contig 11771 bp, 7 predicted proteins | sample 1599071 | NCBI WGS metagenome assembly OJQZ01 (sample SAMN03922525, study PRJEB24848) | human gut metagenome | isolation source: stool sample | host: Homo sapiens | place: Germany | collected 2010-05
GACAGGCTCCATACAGTGCAAACAAGTGCATAAAATAGGATGATTCTTTTCATGTTCTTAGAATATTTAAACAAAGTAATAAAAAAAATGAAGAAAAATATGGGACGTTTCGTAACAAATCATGGGACATTTTCAAGCAGTCTTTTGTTTTGGGGCTTGATTTCCTTCTTTACTTCCCTTTACGCTCTTACATAGATGTATAGGATGTGGTGAGTAACAAAAATAGGGATAATTACCTCTTTTTCTGTTAAAAAGTAGCCGGATAAGCTTTCGGGCTGACATCCGGGTTGAAGCTTCAGCCCGAATCTGTGGGGATGGTTTGCATAAATATACGTATATCAAGTGTTTTTTTGCATAAACGCTGCATATCGGTACGCCGTTCGCAGCCGGGTAAAAAATCAATCTCATGAGAACGGGATTTTTATACGAGCATGTCATTGGAGTGTTGTCCGCATGTCGTGGCAGTGGTTCCTTTTTTCCGTGTGGAAAATCGGCCTTCAATGGGAGTGGAATGTACTGAAAGGGGCGTTCGTGAATTTATTTGGAGATTTTTCCGATGACATGAAGGAGCGTACAAAGCGAAAGCAGAAACGGGCTTTTAAGAAACACGGACGGCGGACTGTGCGGAGCAAATGAGGCGGACGGTGGTAAAATAACGGGAATGGGCGCACCGGACTGGATTTTTGATTTCACGGGAATCCGTGTGGCTGCGATATTTTCCGTCCCGACTGGATTCGGGGCGGAATATCCGATTCTCGGGGCATTACGGAATACAAAAAGTCAGAAGGAACATTTTGTCATTGCTCCTGTCTTTCGTTTAAAATTCGTAACTTTGCACGAAGTCATAAGAGAGAGCAGACACATGAATAATCTATACGAAGAGCGGTTGGGTACGGACCGCATGCTGCCGTTGGTGTTCCGGATGGCCCTTCCGGCTGTGGCCGCACAAATCGTCAACTTGCTTTATAACATCGTGGACCGTATTTACATCGGCCATATTCCCGGTATCGGTACCGACGCGTTGGCCGGTATCGGAGTGACCAGTTCGGTCATCATCCTGATTTCCGCCTTCTCCTCCATCGTGGGGGCGGGAGGCGCACCTTTGGCTGCCATCGCGTTGGGGCAGGGCGACCGGGAGCGAGCTGGCAAGATATTGGGGAACGGACTGGTATTGCTCCTGCTTTTCACCGTCCTGACATCGGCCACGGCATACCTGTCCATGCGTCCCCTGCTGATGGCCATCGGGGCATCGGAACATACGATAGGTTATGCGATGGATTATTTGTCGGTGTATTTGTTGGGGACGTTGTTCGTGGAGGTCTCGGTGGGGCTGAACACTTTCATCAATACGCAGGGAAGGCCGGGCATAGCCATGTGCTCGGTCGTCATCGGCGCGCTGCTGAACATCGGTCTCGATCCGCTGTTCATTTTCGTGTTCGGCATGGGGGTGAAAGGGGCGGCCTTGGCCACTATCCTCTCGCAGGCTTGCAGTGCCTGGTGGGTGTTGCATTTCCTGACCTCGCGCAAGGCCACGTTGAGAATCGAGCGGAGGTATATGCGTCCCGACAGGAGAATCATCGGCGCCACATTGGCCTTGGGCGTGTCCCCGTTCATCATGGCCAGTACGGAAAGTCTGGTGGGTTTTGTGCTGAACAGCGGCTTGAAAGTGTATGGCGACATCTATATCAGCGCATTGGCCATCATGCAAAGTGCGATGTTGGCCGTCAGCGTACCGCTGACAGGGTTCGCACAAGGTTTTATTCCCATCGTGAGTTACAACTACGGCCACGGGAACCGTGAGCGGGTGAAGGACTGCTTTAAAATCGTGGTCCGGGTGATGTTTTCTTTCAACCTGCTGCTTGTCCTTTTCATGATTCTGTTTCCCGGATTGGTCGCTTCGGCTTTTACGTCCGACGAACGGCTGATAGCCACCGTGGAGCATACCTTACCCGTGTTCCTGGCCGGTATGACGATTTTCGGCCTGCAACGGGCTTGCCAGAACATGTTTGTCGCGCTTGGCCAGGCCAAGGTGTCCGTTTTCATCGCCTTGTTGCGTAAGGTGATATTGTTGGTGCCGTTGGCTCTACTGTTGCCGCGCTGGATGGGGGTTATGGGCGTGTACGCCGCCGAGGGTGTTTCCGATGCCGCCGCAGCCGTTTGTTGCACCTTGATTTTTGTTTGGCAGTTCCCGAAAATCCTACGTAAAATGGCAAGGTGAATCATTGTCGACGGAAGTCTTGTACATATAGTCCTATCTTTTGTGTGGTTTTGTCCTATAAAGGAAAAAGGGAAAACCGTATCTTTGCCGCATGACAACAAGCGAAAGATATATGGATATAGAGGTATCTGCAAACCCGAGGCCGAGTTTTTGGAAGTCGGGCTTTTCCAAGTTTAGTGCAGCATTGTGTTTTTTTATTTCTGTCGGCTCTGTGGCTATGGTCGCGGCGGCGGACGACGGGTATGTCATGTTGGAGAACGGAGTGTATTGCCGTACGGCGGACGGGCGAATGCGTGTGGAGTTCGTGAGTCCGGACATCGTGAGGGTACGTTATACGCGTGAAGCCGATTTTTTGGGGAACGGTACTATAGTATGCGTGGAGCGGACGGAAAACAAGGTTCCTTTTCAGGTAGCTTCGGTGTCAGGGGGGCTTTCTTTGCAGTCGGACAGCCTGGAAGTGCGGGTGGATTTGAATACTTGTGCCCTTACTTATAAGGATGCCCGCACGGGAAAGGTTTTGCTTTCCGAGCGTCAGGACATGCCGCGCGAGGCGGAGAAGACGTATATGGAAAACGGCCGACGGAGAGAAGGAAGTGATGGACGTGCTTCGTCGCGACACGGTGGGGTGGACTTGGAAGTTCAGGAATCATTTCCGCTGGTCGGAAGGCGAGGCGCTTTATGGTTTGGGATGCCACATGGAAGATTTCCTCGACTTGCGGGGCAAGACGATGTACCTGTGCCAGCATAACCTGAAAGAGATGGTACCGGTGTTGAACTCCACGGCCGGTTACGGCCTGTTGTTCGATGCGGGCTGCGGGATGAAGTTCCAAGACGGGGCGGAAGGCGGTTTCATGGAATTGGAAGCCGCCAAGGAGGTGGATTATTATTTCATGAAAGGATCTACGATGGATCGCGTCGTGGCCCAGTACCGCAAGTTGACGGGACAATCTCCGATGATGCCCCGGTATATTTTCGGTTACATTCAGTCTAAGGAACGCTATACCCATTCGAAGGAGCTTGTGGACGTCGTGCAGGAATACCGTCGGCGGCAGGTGCCTTTGGATGTCATCGTGCAGGATTGGAACTATTGGCCTGGCGGACAGTGGGGGTACATGAAGATGAACCGTGAAAACTATCCCGACCCGCGTACGTTGGCAGATTCCATACATGCGTGGGATGCCAAGCTGATGGTGTCCATTTGGCCCAACCCGACGAACTGCCCCCAGACGAAAGACTTTGAGAGGCGTGGCTTTATGTTGCCCCGTTCTGTGTATGACGCTTTCAATCCCCTGGCCCGGGCGCGCTATTGGGAATATGCCAACGGGGAATTCTTCGGCAACGGTTTCGATGCTTGGTGGTGCGACTGCACGGAACCGTTGGATGCGGATTGGAGACCGATGTCCGAAGGATACGGTTGGGACAGCCATGAAGAACGGTGGAAAGGGAATCTGGCTTTGCTGGACGGTGTGTTGGGGGCTGAGCGGAGCAGCCTTTTCTCGTTGTATCATTCCAAGGGGCTGTACGAAAACCAGCGTGCCACGACCGACCGCAAGCGAGTGGTGAACCTGACGCGTTCCAGTTATGCGGGACAACAGCGTTATTCTACCATCACGTGGAACGGTGATACGCATGCTTCGTGGAAGTCGTTCGCCCAGCAAATTCCGCAGGGGTTGAATTTCATGGCTACGGGCTGTCCTTATTGGACGGTGGATATCGGTTCGTTTTTCACGCGGAAAGGGCGCGAATGGTTTCGTGCGGGAGATTTCGATGCCGGCGTGGACGATATGGGTTACCGGGAATATTACGTGCGGATGCTGCAATACGGGGCATTTTTGCCTCTGTTCCGCAGCCATGGCACGGACACTCCGCGTGAGATTTGGCGGTTCGGCCGGCCGGGCGAGCCTTTTTATGACAGTATCCTGCGCATGATTCGTTTACGTTACCGCCTGATACCTTATATATATTCTTTGGCCGGGAAGGTCACGCAAGAAAGCTATACCATGAGCCGGTTGTTGGCTTTCGATTTTGCGGACGACGCCCGTGTGCACGACATCAAAGACGAATTCATGTTTGGTCCGGCTTTTCTGGTGTGTCCCGTGACCCGTCCGATGTACTATGATAAAGGTTCCGTGGCTTTGCAGGGTGTGGAAAAGACACGGACCGTATATTTGCCGGAAGGTACGGACTGGGTGGATTTCTGGAGTGGGAAAAAGTACCGGGGCGGCCGGGATGTCAAGGCGGATGCGCCAATCGATAGGATTCCCTTGTTCGTGCGCCAGGGTTCCATCGTTCCGATGGGGCCGGTTGTGCAGCATACGGGAGAGTTGTCGGGAAAAGAACTTACCATCGTGGTCTATCCCGGACGGGATGCCATTTTCACCCTGTATGAGGACGAAGGCGACAATTACGGTTACGAACAGGGGCGTTTCTCGACCATCCGGATGGAATGGGACGATAGCCGGGGTGTATTGTCCGTCGGGCAGCGCGAAGGTTCGTTTCCCAGTATGGAGGAGTCCCGCAAGTTCCGCGTGGTCTTGGGCGGCAGTGCGGACGAGGTGTTCCGTGAAGGGGCGGGCGTGGAAGTCCGTTACGACGGGACTGCTACGGAATGCCGTTTGTGAGGTGAATGGTATCGTGGAAAGCAATTATTCAAAACATTAATCATATCATTCTGATGGAAACTTCGAAAGCCCGCATCCCTTATCTTGATTTCTTGAAGTTTTTTGCCATTGGCAGTGTCTTGTTGGGGCATTCTGTGGAACAACTCACGGGGAATGACTATTGGGATAACCCTATTTGGAGTTTTATTTATACTTACCACATGCCGCTGTTCATGTTGCTGTGCGGTTATTTCTTCGGTTCTTCGTTGAAGCTCACTTTTGGAGAACTGTTGAAAAAGAAGTTCGTGCAGTTGCTCTTGCCCTCGGTGACGGCTTTTATCATAGTGTGGACGGCGGTGTCCGTCATGGGGCATAACCCGTGGCCAGCCCTGTTCACTCCCGATTGGATGGGGTTTATGAACACGGTGTGGTTCTTGAAATGTGTGTTTTTGTGTTATTTGGTGGGATTCTTGTCCATCCGCTTGTTCCGGAATGTTTGGCTGGCAGCCCTCGTGACTGTCGTGTTGTCCGGCATTTTGCCCTATGGCGGCGTGGCGAACTTCAACTTTATGCTTCCCATGTTTTGGGTGGGATATGCTTGTAAGCTGAATCAATCCCTTTTGGACCGCCACCGCAAATGGTTTTTAGGGATTTCCCTTGTGGCTTTTGGTGTTATGCTGCCATTTTGGTCCGGGAGGCTTACGGTGTATATGGTTCCCACTCAGGTGTTGGACTGGGGGACGTTCACGTGGGACGTGCAGAACCTTTCTGTGGTGCTCTATCGTCTGGCGATAGGCATTGCAGGCAGCATGTCGTTTTTCCTGTTGTCTCCCTACGTTTATCGCCTTATTGAGGGTAAAGGAATCGCAACGGCATTGAATGGCATAGGACGGTCTACTTTGGGCATTTATTGGTTGCAGACTTTTTTGTTAGAATACCTGTTCAACAGTCTGGGATTTTATGTACCCATGATTTGGACGTTTGTCCTGCCGCCATGTCTGGCCTTGGTCGAACTGGTGGTTTGTTACCGTTTGGTGCTGCTGTTCAAAAAGAATGTCTATATTCGTTTGTTCGTGTTGGGTGAAAGGTAGTTTTCCGGGGGCTCTCTCGCCTTTGCGAAAGCCAATGCGTACGGAGGGATGGAAATGTCACGCCAAGTTGTTTTTGCATGGCATGGAAAGAGAATTGTGATAAAAAAGTTTTTTATCCTATCTTTTTGGTGGTTTTGTCCTATTATGATGGGTGGAAAGGGCGTATCTTTGCAGTAGGAATAAATGATACGGGTGTATGAAGGCACATTATTGGTTTATACTTTTCCTTTGGGTAGCCGTTCGGATGGAAGCAGGCGGCAAGATGGCCGTCAGCCCTTCTGCGACGGAGATGTTGTTGCCGTTTCCAAGCCATGACGTGGAATTGGCTTCTTCGTGGGTTAAGCAGCGGGAAGACCTGAATACCGCTTTCCTTAAGTCGTTGGAACCGGACAGGTTATTGCATAATTTCAGGGTGAACGCAGGCTTGCCTTCCGTGGCAAAGCCCTTGGAAGGCTGGGAGTCGCCCGGCGTAGGCTTGCGGGGACATTTCGTGGGACATTATCTTTCGGCTGTATCAGCCTTGGTGGAGAGATATGAAGACGCCGGGTTGGCACGGAACTTGGAGAAGGTCGTCGAGGGCATGTATGCCTGCCAGCAAGCACACGGCAACGGTTATTTAAGCGCTTTTCCCGAGACGGACATAGAGGTGTTGGAGACGCGTTTTACAGGTGTGTGGGCACCGTATTATACGCTTCACAAAATCATGCAGGGACTGTTGGACGTGTATCTCCGCACCGGCAATGAAAAGGCATACGCCATGGTGGAGGGCTTGGCCGGTTATGTGGACAGGCGCATGTCGAAACTGGATCCGGCGACTGTCGCACGCATGATGTACACGGCAGATGCCAATCCCCAGAATGAGATGGGGGGCATGAACGAAGTGTTGTACCAACTTTACTGTGTATCCGGAAAACCCCGGTATTTGGAACTGGCTTCCTTATTTGACCCCTCATGGTTTTTGGAACCCTTGGTGCGGAACGAGGACATTCTTTCCGGATTGCATGCCAATACGCACATTGTTTTGGTGAACGGTTTTGCCCGGCGGTATGAGTCCACGGGGGAGGAATGTTACAGGAAGTCCGTTGCGAACTTTTGGAATATGCTCATGCATTCCCATGCGTATGTCAACGGCACAAGCAGCGGTCCGCGCCCGAACGTCACGACCGAGACTTCGTTGACGGCAGAGCATTGGGGCGAACCTTGCCATCTGTGCAATACTTTGACCAAAGGCATTGCGGAGAGTTGCGTGACCCATAACACGCAGCGGTTGAATGCCAGTCTTTTTTCGTGGACGGGTAATCCATGTTATGCGGATGTTTACATGAACATGTTCTATAATGCGGTGCTTCCCGTGCAGAGCCGTTCCACGGGAGCTTATGTTTACCATTTGCCGTTGGGGTCACCTCGTCATAAGGCGTACATGGCGGACAACGACTTCAAGTGTTGCAGCGGGTCTTGTGCCGAAGCGTTTGCCAAATTGAACAACGGCATTTATTATCATGACGACTCGGCCGTGTATGTGAATTTATACGTGCCTTCCAAAGTGCATTGGGCTGATAAAAAGGTCGGTTTGGAACAAGCCGGGGGATTTCCGGTGGAACCGATAGTGGATTTCACCGTGTCGGTGCGCCGTCCGGTGGATTTCGTGTTGAATTTGTTCATACCCGCCTGGACGGATGGTGCAGTGGTATATGTGAACGGCGAGAAGCAGGAAATGTCGGTACGTCCGTCTTCCTTCCTGAAGCTTTCAAGGCGTTGGGCAGATGGTGACAGGGTACGGATAGAGTTTCGTTACGCATTCCGTTTGCAGTCCATGCCGGATAAGGAAAATATGTTGGCTGTGTTTTATGGCCCGATGCTGTTGGCTTTCGAGACCCGTGACGAGGTGATATTGAAAGGCAACAAAGATGAGATACTTGCAGGATTGTCGTTTGCGGATAGTGAGTCCGGACGTTTTGTCCTGAAGAACGGAGAACGCGAGTTTCGGCTTCGCCCCTTGTTTGATGTGGACAAGGAATCCTATGGGGTATATGCTACGATACGGAATTATTGAGGGGCTGCGCGACTGTGATCTGAATATAGTATGTATTTTAATGTGAAATAATTAAAAAAGAAAAAGAATGAAGACAGGAGTTTTGAAATGGGTGTGGTGCTTAGGACTGGCCGTGGGGCTTCCTTCCTGTAGTGGAGTAGAAGAACAGGAAGTGGTTTCTCCGGACAGTCACTTGGTTGTGGGCATGACAGAACTTGACAAGGGTGAGTATGGCGATGTGTCTTTCGAGGTGTATTATAACGGGGAACGGGCGTTGCCATTGGTCAATTTGGGAGTGGAAACGAACCGGCAGAAATATGCCGGCAACTTGAAATTTAAAAGCGTATCGGAGGCGAAGCCGATATCGGATGATTACCGGATGCTTACCGGAAAACGCAGTCATTGCGTGAACCATGGGACTGAAAGGGTTTATTCTTTTGAGAATGAGGACGGCAACATATTGGACGTGACCATCAGGGCGTATGATGACGGTGTGGCCTTTAAATACGGGGTGAAGTCTGTTGCGCCGGAAGAGTTTGTCGTGGATGAACATACGGCATACGATGTTCCCCAGGGGGTGAAACGTTGGATGCAGCAGTATACGTTGGGATATGAAGGTTTTTATCCTTTGTCCACTAATGGCAGGTTGGAAGGGCAGCCGGATGCGAATCTTTGGGGCTATCCCGGACTTGTGGAATTACGGGATTCCGTATTTATGTTGATGACGGAGGCGAATATCCGGCGGGGACATGGAGGCTCTTTCTTGTGTAATGCCGACAGTGCCGACCTTTACCGTGTGCGTCTGTTCGACAAGCAGCAGCCCATGGGAGAGACTTGGGAGTCGCCTTGGAGGGTGCTTATCATAGGGACGTTGTCGGACGTCGTGGAATCTACGTTGGTGACCGATGTCTCCGACCCTTCAACGGTGGAAGATACATCGTGGATAAAACCCGGTTCGGCTTCGTGGATATATTGGGCGTACAATCACGGAACGAGAGATTATCAGCTTCTGAAAGAATATTTTGATTTGGCGGCCGAAATGAAGTGGCCTTACAGTCTGATAGATTGGGAATGGGATCAGATGGGCAACGGCGGAAACTTGGAAGATGCCGTGAAGTATGCACACGAGCGTGGCGTGAAACCTTTGTTGTGGTACAACTCAAGTACAAACTGGTTAGGCCCCACTCCTTTGTACCGTTTGAATAAGCCGGAAGACCGTGCGAAAGAATACGAATGGTTGAACAAGTTGGGCATTTCCGGTATAAAAGTGGACTTTTTCGCCGGAGACAGTATTTCTTCCATGGATTATTACATCGACTTGTTGGAGGATGCGGCTAAATATAAATTGATGGTGAATTTACATGGAGCGACTATTCCGAGGGGATGGCAGCGGACTTATCCTCATTTGATGTCGGTGGAAGCTGTTTACGGGGCAGAGTGGTATAACAATAACGGCGTGCTGACCAATCAGGCTGCGGCACATAATGCAACCTTGCCTTTTACGAGGAATGTAGTGGGGCCGATGGATTATACTCCCGGAACTTTCTCCGATTCCCAGCATCCGCATATCACAACGTATGCCCATGAGTTGGCATTGCCTGTGATTTTTGAATCGGCTTTGCAGCACATGCCCGACAGGCCGTCGGTATATTACGGTTTGCCGGAGCAGGTAAAACAATTCTTGTCGGCGTTGCCTACGGCGTGGGATGATACGAAGCTTTTGGCTGGTTATCCCGGGACGGAAGTCGTCATGGCACGCCGTAAGGGGGATGTATGGTACATAGCGGGGATTAACGGAACGGATGAACCCCGTGTGATTGGTGTGCCGTTGGAAAACTTGGGCTTGGAGAAAAGCTGTAAGGTAACATGGTTCAAAGACGGGAGCGACGGCAAGAGTTTCGTGACGGAAGAGAGTGTGTCTTTGCCGGAGAACGGAAAAGTTGTGCAAGTAACATGTCTGCCGCGGGGCGGATTTGTAGCTGTAGTGAAGTAATAGGTGTGGACTTGTGTTTTTGTTTTAAGAGAAGACAGATATGAAAAATCACTTGTTTATAAGTGCCGGGCTTCTGTGGTCGTTGTTTTCGATGTCGGTGCATGCGGCCGGAAGCCGTGGGGACTTGTTACGGTTGGGCAGTCCCGATAAAAACATAGAAGTTTGTGTGGAAGAGGACGGAGGCCGGCTCCTTTATTCCGTCAAGCGGGGGAAGGTGGATGTTTTGCAGAAATCTCCGTTGGGAATAACCGTAGACGGGCATGACTTGGGAAAAGGTGCGTCGTTGGTGGCTGAGCCGGAAATAGAAAAAATACAAGAAAAATATCCTATATTCGGGAATCATGCCGAAGCATCGGGGAGAGGGGTAGAGGCGGTATTGCCGATGCAGGCTTCCGGGGTGCGTTTCGGCTTGGTGGTGCGAGTGTATAATGACGGAGTTGCCATACGTTACATTTTGCCAGAAGGCGCGAAACATATAGGAAATGAAAGGACAGCTTGGGCCCTGCCACAGAGGGTAAAGAAGGTGGCGTGGGCTGAATATGAGCCAGGTTATGAAGGATATGTGCATGTCACGGCGTTGGAGGCCATGCCGGATAAAGGATATGTGGGAGGTCCGCTTACAGTCGATTTGGGCAACTGTTACGTGACACTTACCGAGGCTGATTGCGAATCTTTTCCAGACATGGCCTTTACCCGTTCGGGGAATACGTTTCAGGCTGGTTTCCCCGCTTCGGAAAAAGGATGGGATATCCGGCGCTTGCCCGATGAGTCGGAAAAGATTCTGGCCGGAAGGTATAAGGGAAAGGATGTTTCTCCTTGGAGGTGTGTGATAATAGCCGGGGATTTGACAGCTTTGGTCAACTCGGATATGTTGACGAACTTGTGCCCTTCTCCGGAAGAAGGGCGTGATTTCTCATGGGTGCAACCCGGAAGATGTCTGTGGCAATGGTGGAGTGTGGGAGCACCGAGATATGAGGAACAAAAGGAATGGTTCGATGCCGCCGCCAAACTTACATGGGAATATTATCTGATAGATGACGGTTGGCGAAATTGGCGTAAAGACGGGAAAGGCCAATGGGAACTGTTGGAGGAAGTCATAGCATACGGGCGTAGTGTGGGAGTAAAATCCATTGTTTGGGTCAACTCTAATGAAATGCGTACGGCGGGTCCGCGCAGGGCTTATTTGGAGAAAATAAAAGCAGTGGGAGCTTCAGGCATTAAAATTGACTTCATTCCGGCGGCCACGGCAGAAATCATGCAATGGTATATGGGAGCCATGCAGGATTGTGCGGAATTGGGACTGTTGTTGAATTTTCATGGAAGCGTAAAACCTACAGGGCTTTCCCGTACTTATCCGAATGATGTTACGCGGGAAGCCGTTCGAGGAAACGAGTGGCATATTTTACGATACGGGCGTGTATTGCCTCAATCTCACTATGTGGCTTTGCCGTTCACACGTTTGATGGCCGGAGCTGCGGATGTGACTCCCGTGACGTTGAACCCGTGTGAAATAGAGACTGGAGGTTATACTTGGACACATGAGTTTGCCCAGTCTATTGTTTTTCTTTCGCCCATTACTCATTTTTCCGATCATTATTCTTATTATTTGGAAAGTCCTTTCTTGGATTTGCTTAAAGCAGTGCCGACGGTTTGGGACGAGACCCGAGTGCTATCCTGTACAGAGATGGGCGAAGTCGTGGCTTATGCCCGCCGTAAAGGGAATGATTGGTGGGTAGGAGTGATGAATGGAGATAAGGAACGGGAAATTGAGATACCTTTGGATTTCTTGAAAAAGAGTATGGATGCAGTCTTGCTGCATGATGATGATAAGATTTTG
>OJQZ01001612.1_pt1 | contig 11683 bp, 10 predicted proteins | sample 1599071 | NCBI WGS metagenome assembly OJQZ01 (sample SAMN03922525, study PRJEB24848) | human gut metagenome | isolation source: stool sample | host: Homo sapiens | place: Germany | collected 2010-05
AATAGCCAGAACGGGCACACGACTACGTTCAATGACCTCAGCCGTCACACTGCCAATTAAATCAATATCCTTTTGATTTTTACCACGTGTTCCCATTATAATGATCACCGGACGATATTCTTTGGCATAACGTAATATTTCTTCTTCCGGAATACCTTCTCTCAACACACAAACATATTTTACATCAGGAAACTCCCCAGAAGCGACTTTGACTTTTACCTTATCAGACAAAACATTTAAATCTGCATGAACTTTTTGTAATATACTTCTTACATTTTCTTCATCGCTCAACTGATAGTTAAAAACATCACCATATGGTAATGACGTAGCATAAATAGGTGTAAAATAAACATGGAGTAAAACAACTTCAGCATCTATGTTTTTTGCAAAATTGAAGCCAAACTCACACGCTTTCAATGAATAATTTGAAAAATCAACAGGAATCACAACTTTATTACTCCCCTTCTCTATTTTTGGAGCCTTTTCTCCTACCACCTCTTCAGACAGCCATGCTGAACTTTCAGTAATTTTCAAAGCATGCGGTAAATCACTTTCTTTAATACGAACACGCACACCGGAGGATACGACCGGCTGTATTTGATTCACATTATGAATATAAGTTTCAATGCCCTCATTTTCAAGAACATTCTTCAGTATCTGTGCCTTTGCATACGTCAGAATAGCTAATGTTACTAATTTATCTTCCATAAGTTATCCAATTAGATTGTTTATAAAAACAAACAAGAAATCCCAATTGTTTCTCAGCAATTGGGATTCTTTTTAATTTTTCTTAAGCCCGAACGGGTTCTACAGCTTCGCCTGCAATCTCATCTAAAATCTTCAAAGCCCGATCCAGGACTGTAGTATCATCAATCATTACTAAACCACCATCAGGACCTGGTTCCAAATGAATCCCAACACTCTTTCCTTCCTTAAAGTTGTGGCCACCAAAAAAGTTTCTTACAGTGTCAACGTTAAGTCCGAGTTCATCGGCTATTCTATGCATACTACCGCTGGGTAATGAGTCTTTGATCTTACGGAGTTCATTAAATGTTATCGTTCTCATATTCATAAATTTAATGGTTAATACTTTGGATATTGTTTTATCACGCTATAAACTTAAGGAAAAAAAAAGATAAAACAAACTATTTACTTGTATTTTTCTGTTATATGTTTAACATTCTATAAATACCTCAAAAGCCCGTATGAAATATAAACAGGAAAAACACCTTTTATATTCCATGCGGGCTTTGCTATTCGGCAATAAACTATCTCTAAATCACTTCTATTGCAGAAGTAGGAACCCATCCTACTTTACCATCTTCCAAACGAATTTCTTTCCATTCACGCATAGAATTATCCTTAACCTCTATTTTATGTCCCTCATGCAGAATAAACAAACTGGTGCCACTCTCACTGGGAGTACTTCGTACTGTAACACTGGGAGATAAAATAATAGCTTTATTTCTATTCACCAACTCGCTTTTTTGTTCTGAAGCAAAGATGTTACTCAAGACAACAAGAAACAAGAATACAATTCCGGCTATAAACCCACTCTTCTTCCACACAATCTGTTTGAAAAGGAAAAAAAGAGAAAATGATATAAGTAAAAGAATAAAGAATACGATTCCTAACTTAGCCCATGCATCTACACTTAAACAATTTATCAAAGACTTCACCCAGGCTACAAAAAAGATATCAGGCACCGAGACTACTTTATCTATCGTTTTAGAACGCGCAATCTCTAAATTAGCACGAATATCCGCATTGCCAGGTTGCAATAACAATGCACGTTCATAATTTAGAATTGCTTTGGCTATATCATCGGCTTTGTAATAACTATTACCTAAATTATAATAGATTTCTGCCGCTTCCCCTTTCTTTAATAGACTCTCATAAATTTGAATGGCAGAAGCATAATCATTTCGCATATATGCACTATCACCCTCTGCTTTAGTCACATTATCATCTGAGATCTTAGCTGCTGCGAATTCCGTATGTGAACCGATAGAGACTGAATCTTGCGCAGGAGTCAAAGTATCTACTGCTGCAGAACTTTGTCCCCAAGCAGCCATTGTCATCAGCAATCCAAATGTTAAGGATATTATTTTCTTCATCATAGTGTCCTCCCAATTAATGTTTTATAGAGCTTTCCATTTTGCTGATAACCTCCAAAGAATCTGAATAAACTTTATCCATAGCCTGGTTATCATCCCCAGGAGCAAAACGAGCGAACTCACAATTATTCAATGCATCAAGGAACTCTTTTATCAGTGCATCATCCACACCGTAATTACGAAGTTCTCCTTCAACATTATCTTTAGACAAGCGTGAAACCGGGATATTCAATTTGTCACTAATATATCCCCAAAGCGCTTTCAACACTTCATCATAAAATGCATCTTTCTTACCATCGGCCAATAGTCTACCAGCCATTTTCATACGTTTCACAGCAACTTTATTTGCTTTCTTCGTACGCATTTTAGCAACATTGGCATTGGCTGCTATTTGTTTACGATAAATGATAAAGAACAAGAAGAATACAACTCCAGGCACAATATAGAATAACCAGCATAGCAGAGAGCCAAAGAAGAAATCGCCCTTCCGAGAAAGAGTGACGTCATTTTGCTTAATATAACGAATATCCTCATTCAACACCTTTAAATCCTCCTTATTAGTAAAGTTAGCAATGGTTTGTGCCGCATTACCACTTCCCTTTTCAACGTGAAGTTCATAGCCTTCAGTGGTCAAAGTCTTATAAGAACGAGATTTGATATCAAAATAGCTGAACTCCACAGCAGGAATCTTATAGGCGCCGGCATTACGAGGAATAGCAAGATATTCAATTACCTGACTACCGGAAAGTCCGGCACTCGTCAAACGGAACTTATTATCTACCTTTGGATCATAAACTTCAAAATCTTCAGGGAACTTAACTTCCGGAGTGGAAATCAACTTCAAGTTGCCTGTTCCGGAAATGACAAGTTTCACTGTAACAGCATCGTTTGTTTTAACGTTCGTACTGTTTATGGATGAAGAAATACTGAACTCTCCCACTCCGCCAGAGAATCCTGCGGGCTTTCCTGCCGGCAGTTCTTTTACGTCAACTGTCAACTGGGGAGTTGCCAATGTTTTCTTTACTTCCACATAATTATTTCCGCCATTAAAGAAAGCTTCAAACGGATCGGCCACCTGAGTAGCCTTAGCGATAGACGCATCAAAACGGGCCGCATCAATCGTTAATTTACCCGATTGTTGTGGAAAGAGCACAAATTGACGGTATACGGTTGTCTGATAGTTTCTTCCTTTGTAGTGTTCAAGACTCCATTTACGGTCATTGGGAAGTTCCACCTCTTGCGAATGGAATCCCTTGAAATCAGGTAGTTTGACATTGTCAAAGCCCCGTAAATCAACTAAAGTATATATCTTATATGTCAACAAGAAAGCCTCTTGCTCATATAAAGTAGTCTTACTGGCTGTGGCAGTAATAAATAGATCACTATTTGACACTGACGTTCCCGATGAAGCACGACTTGCCGCTCCGCCTTGTCTTCCACTATTTCCGGAGGACGCTCCATTTGCTTGGTCTGCCGGAAGCACATTTATATGTACAGCATTGGAAACCATCTGGTTACCGTCAGCAGTTATGGTAGCTCCGGGAAGAGTAAAACTGCCTTCCTTTGTAGCCATCAAGATGTATGTAAACGTTATGCTGCTGGTAGAGGTAGTTTCTCCATTAATAATCTGCACACTTTTCTGTTGTGAACGGCTGGGTCCCATAAGTACATCGAATCCTTTTATGGAAGGAACCCGAAAATCTCTCACTTTCTGTGTAGTCACTGTATACGACAGCCTGAACTGATCACCCACCGCTACAGCATCGGGGGCAGATGCAGTAAACGATACCTTTTCATCGGCAAAGGCATGCAAACTGACCATTATCAGTGCTATCCATAAGAAAACTATTTTTCTCATATATTATTTCCTAATTATGTTTGTTACCAATCTTTTTCCAAACGTCCACCCTGGATAACCTGTTGCTTCTTTACCTTATCCTGCACATCCTTTTCATCCTGCATAACAGAATTCAAAAGCTGTTCGGCATTCTCTTTAGACATCTCGTTATCCTTCTTTTGCGGTTGAGGTGGTTGTTGCTGTTCTTTATTCTGCTGTTGATCTTTATTCTGGTCCTTTTTGTCTTCCTGTTGGTCTTGCTTCTGCTGTTGTTGATTTTGATCCTGATTTTGTTGATCCTGCTGTTGGTCTTTCAGCATTTTCTGAGCCAAAGCTAAGTTATAACGCGTTTCATCATCCTTTGGATTATTGCGCAGCGACTGTTTGTATGCTTCTACCGCCTTAGCATAATCTTTCTGTGACTGAAAAATCACTCCCATATTATGATAAATCTGCGCTAAATCATCCTTGTCTTTTTCTATCTTTGTGGCTGCAACATATTGTTCCATAGCTTCCTGCAACTTATTCTGCTGTGCCAACGTATTTCCAAGGTTAAACATAGAAACGGTGGACTGAGGATTTACCTCCAATGCCTTGCGATAATTCACTTCTGCATTGACATATACACTATCATTAAAAAAGCGGTTTCCCTTACGGATAAAATCACGTTCGGCTTTTTGGGCGAAAGACGTAGCTGCCGCCAACAGCAATAAAGCCAATCCTATATATTTTTTCTGTAACATACGCATCATTCCTTATTAGAAAACAAATGAATATTACGGAACAGAGGGTTCTTGCGTTCCAATATCAGCATCTCTGCCAACAGCAACAATAAGATGATCCATGCCACAGCCTGGAATTGCTCATTGAATTCTGTATATACTTGCGTTTCTACGTCGGCTTTCGCCATCTTATTGATTTCCTGACTGATTGCCTTCTGGGCACCATTCGTATTATCTACACGCACATATATGCCGTTACCGGATTTGGCGATCTCCTGACACATTTGCTCGTTCAAACGGGTCACAATAACATTTCCGTCACGATCGCGACGATAATCATTGGTTCCTTCTGCCGGAATAGGTGCTCCTTCGGGCATACCCACACCGAGTACATTCACCTGAATGCCCTTCTCGGCAGCAGCCTTAGCGGCTTCTACCGCGCCACCTTCGTGATTTTCACCATCTGTTATGACAATGATCGCACGTCCTACGCCTTCTTGCGGAGTAAAGCTGCGGGAAGCTAAATTAATGGCTGCTCCAATAGCTGTACCTTGTTTAGAAATCAATGAAGGGTCGATAGACTCCAAAAACATCTTGGCCGATATATAATCACTGGTAATAGGAAGCTGTGTAAAAGCGTCACCCGCAAAAACAATCATACCTACCTTGTCATTTTCCATTTTGTCCACCAGCTGTGCCACCAATCTTTTTGCTTTCTGCAAGCGGCTGGGCTGTACATCTTGCGCCAACATTGAGTTTGAGATATCCAGCGCAATCATCACTTCCACTCCCTGACGTTTCACAGTCTCCAGTTTAGAGCCGAATTGGGGACGAGCCAGCAGCACTGCAAACAATCCGATAGCGGCAAATACCATCCAAAACTTCACATCCGGACGGTACTTGGACACATCCGGCATTAATTGCGCCATCAGCACCGGATCACCGAACTTACGAATATTCCTTCGTCTCCGATAATTGGAATACAAGTAAAAGGCTGCCAATAAAGGCAGCAACAGCAACAAGGACAAATATGCAGGTTCTTCAAATCGAAACATCTTCTTATTTACTATTTTACGATTTACTATTCATATTAATCTGTGCACGACATAAAGCACATCCATAAAAAAATCACAAACTTCCTTACGGTATTTTCTTCAATATCGAATTGCGCAACAGGACTTCCAGCAGTACGCAGAAGAAAGCAGCCAGTGCAAACCAGCGGTATTCCTCCTGACGCTTACTGTATTCTTTCACACTCAGTTTCGTTTTCTCCAGTTTGTCAATTTCTTCATATACCTCTTTTAGCTTCGAATTACTCGTAGCACGAAAATAATTGCCGTCTGTTGTCCCGGCAATTTGTGTCAAAGTCTTCTCGTCTATCTCAACCGGCATATTGACGTATTGCACTGTCCCGCCTACCGGATACGGATATGGCGCCATACCGTTAGTACCCACACCGATGGTATAGACACGAATACCGAAACTTTTTGCAATCTCGGCAGCCGTCAATGGAGAAATATCTCCTTTGTTGTTCGTACCATCCGTCAGCAGAATGATAACTTTTGATTTGGCCTTGCTGTCTTTCAACCGGGTAACCGCGTTGGCGATGCCCATTCCCACCGCTGTACCGTCCTCAATAAGTCCGCACTTTACGTCCTTTATCAAATTCAGAAGAACGGCATGATCTACTGTCAGCGGGCATTGCGTAAAACTCTCTCCGGCAAACAGCGTGATACCGATATTATCATTCGGCCGTCCATTGATAAACTCCGCCGCCACATCCTTTGCCGCTTCCAGCCGGTTAGGCTTCAAATCTTCGGCCAACATACTGGTAGAAACGTCTATGGCAAGCATTATATCAATACCTTCTATTTCGCTATTCTGCCAACTATTGGTTGTTTGAGGCCGGGCCAAAATAAGAATAACCAATGCCAAAGCAATTATTCGCAATGCAAACGGTACATGCAGCAAATAGTTCTTATAACTTTTCGGGGTATGCGCATATACACGAGCGTCCGAAATCTGAAGCGTAGCTTCACTATTCTTCCGTTTCATGATATACCATACTATATAAGGTATAAGCAACAGCAGTAAGAATAAATATTCAATATTGGCAAAAACCATGATATTTACAATTTTACAATTTACAATTTATGACTGAAGTTCCCTCCTACCCGCTCATCAAGCAAAATAGTTGTATAACTCCGAACCGATATATATCAACGAACCGATAAGGGCCGCTGCTAAGGCCGCAATCCCTATGCCAAGCAATATCTTGGTACGCAAAGGCCGCTTCTCAATAATAGTGATCTCAGTGGGCTGCGGTTTGACATTCTCGTCCTCCTTTTCTTTCGTTTCATTGATAAAATCGATTGCGCTAATCAAATTAGCATCGTTCTCATTCATCAGCGGACTATGCTTGGCAAACTTCACTAAATCCGCCGTCTGAAACAAGGAACGCAAATCAGAGATAGCATCTTTATCATTCATTTGCAGCAACTTATCAATAATTTCAGAAGACGTCATCTCCAATGCATTGAAGCCGAAACGATTCTTTATATAAGTACGAATGGCATCTGTCAGCTCCGTATAATATTCCTTCGACTGCCCTTTCTGCCAAACCTTCTCACTCTTAATGCGCTCTATTTCCTGCATAGCCAATTGATGCGGCGGCAATTTGGGCTCCACTTTCACCTTGCGAATAATCGGCTTATTATCACGAATACGTTTCACAAGGTAGATAAGCAGCAACAAGAAGGGCGCAAACAGCACAGCACAAGCGATGGCCATATACCAATCCTCCCATGCAAAGGGAGCTTTCATTACGGGCTTCGGGCCAAAGAACTGGTCGGGATGCAACGTGTCTACCGGCATTGAATATACTTTCAATGCCAAAGCCTTGGAACGGTATGCCTTATTATCGACAAGCACCTCCATCGGTGGCAGATAGTATAATGCCGAATCAAATGAAGTTACGGTATACTCCTGCGTTATCAACGAACGTCTGCCATCATTCAGCATTTGCGTATCCGGCTTGGCTATATCGATTATTTCCACTCCACGCACCAAAGTATCGGCATAGGCGGGAAAAATAGCACGCTTATCAGCATCCAATGCCACTTGGAGCTTGATTTTGGCTTGCTCTCCAATGAGGATCTGCAAAGAGTCAATCGTTGCATCCACCGTCACCGACTGGGCTGCTATCCTACCCGTCAAGACTGCCAACAGTGTTATCAGAAATATATGTCTTTTCATTTTCCGATTAATTTCGTTTCGCAAACAAATTCATCAATGCCTTAACATAGTCCTGGTCTGTACGTACCGACACATTATCGACATTGCTTTTGGTAAATGTTTCATTCAGTTCCGCCTGTTTGTTCACCCACCAATCATGGTGAGCGCGGCGTACAGCACGTGAAGAAGTATCAATCCACTGTTCATGCCCTGTTTCCGCATCTTTTATTTTCATCAGTCCTACGGCAGGCAATTCCTCTACACGACGGTCATAGACCTGAATAGCCACAACATCATGCTTGCGATTGGCAATAGTCATGGCATTCTTAAAGTTCTCCCGGTCAATAAAGTCTGATAAAACAAAAGCAGTGCAGCGGCGCTTCATCACATTCGTAAGATACTCCAGCCCAAGGCGAATGTTTGTCCGCCGGCTTTCCGGATGAAAATCAAGCAACTCTCGAATGATATATAAAATGTGTTTACGCCCTTTCTTAGGCGGAATAAACTTTTCTATCCGGTCTGAAAAGAAGATGACACCGATCTTATCGTTGTTCTGAATGGCAGAAAAAGCTAATGTGGCAGCTATTTCTGTCACCATATCCTTTTTCATCTGCTTCACCGTACCGAACTCCAAACTACCGGAAACATCTACCAGCAACATAACAGTCAACTCACGCTCTTCTTCAAACACCTTCACAAATGGTTTGTGGAAGCGCGCCGTCACATTCCAGTCTATGTCGCGTATATCGTCACCAAACTGATATTCACGCACTTCGGAAAAAGCCATACCCCTGCCTTTAAAAGCCGAATGATATTGGCCTGCAAAGATATTATTGGATAATCCGCGCGTTTTTATCTCAATTTGACGGACTTTTTTTAACAAATCAGTGGTTTCCATTCAGTAACACATAAATATTTAGTAAACAACAACTTAGTATACGACATACGTCTTTTACTAAATCTTTCTTTCCTTTTTACTAAAACATCGGTAAGGATATACTAAATCTTTTCCCCCGTTTTAGTAAAAGAACAGGAGCGCTCTTTCAACATCAACCTTACGGCTACGATATTTATTTACACATTAGGGCACTTCAACTTTATTCAAAATCTTGCTGACAATTTCGTCAGAAGTCATATTGCTTGCTTCTGCCTCATAAGTCAAGCCGATACGATGGCGCAATACATCATGTGCCACAGCACGTACGTCTTCAGGAATAACGTAGCCACGACGCTTGATGAAAGCATAACTGCGAGCTGCCAACGCCAAATTGATGGAAGCACGAGGTGAGCCACCAAATCCAATCATATCCTTCAGTTCCTTCAGATCGTATTTCTCCGGATAGCGGGTTGCAAATACAATATCGACAATGTATTTCTCAATTTTCTCATCCAGATATACCTGACGCACAACTTTACGAGCTTCGATGATCTCATCAGCTTTCAAAATAGGCTTCACATTCAGCTTATCTCCGTTTATATTCTGACGTATAATCAATTTCTCCTCTTCCAGTTTCGGATAGTCGATGACAACTTTCAGCATAAAACGGTCCACCTGTGCTTCGGGCAGCGGATATGTACCTTCCTGCTCAATAGGGTTCTGGGTAGCAAGCACCAAGAATGGTTCGGGCAACTTGAAAGTCTCCTTGCCTATTGTAACCTGACGCTCCTGCATAGCTTCCAACAGGGCACTCTGGACTTTGGCCGGAGCACGATTTATTTCATCCGCCAATACGAAATTAGCAAATACCGGACCTCGCTTCACTTGGAAAGTCTCATCTTTCTGACTGTAAACCATTGTACCGATAACGTCGGCCGGCAACAAGTCCGGCGTAAACTGAATACGGCTGTACTGCGCGTCGATCAATGAAGCCAACGTTTTGATAGCTAATGTTTTTGCCAAACCCGGCACACCTTCCAGCAGCACATGTCCGTCGGACAACAGACCAATTAACAACGACTCTACCAGATGCTTTTGTCCTACAATAACCTGGTCCATGCCCGTAGTAAGATTGGTAACGAAAGCACTTTGTCTTTCAATCCGCTCATTCAGCTCGCGGATATCAATTGTTTCAGCCATAAATCAATGTATTTTTAATGTTTAATTTTCATTTTAGCCCGGTTGAAAGCCGGTAATTATCTTTTCGCTTCCAAAAGTACGGGAATAAATTAACCATAGCAACTAATTTTTATTAAAAAACTATGCGAAACCTTTAGATTAAACTACTTTCATAGAGTTTAGTATTTAGCAAAAAAAGAAGCAGTAATTTTTTACTGCTTCTTTTTTAATTTCGGGATCTTTATCGTTGTACCTGCGGGTACATTATTCGGATTCTTAATAACAGCCGGATTATGCTTTACAATATATGGATAAAGCACCTTAGTACCATAAAAACGGAGGGCTACTTTTGTTAAAGTTTCTCCCGATTTAATCGTATAGGTGGTCTCCGTTCCCACAATAGTATAACTGGTAGAATCGGGTATATACGCGGTTCCGGTTGTTTTTTGAGTTTGAGCAGTCGTTTTTTGCGTCTGAGATACCGGCGTAGTATTAACCGGATCAGGTCGCCTGGCGACAACAGGCGCATCCGGTTTCTTTGTTACAGGTTCAGCAACCGGCCTTCCGGATACTGTATCTGTATCTGCTTCAGTGACAGTTACAGTATCTTTAACGGCAACACTATCTGCCAAAGCTGTATTATCTGCCGGTTTGTCAGTTCCGGCATCAACCACTTTCTCAACAGGAGGTTCTGATGACAGATTATCGAATAATTCCGGGGAATATAAATAAGCAATGGCTCCTGCACACAACAGCACTACAAACACTACAATTCCAATGAAATATTTCATTGTAGAAGATTCGGTTGACGCATCGGTTTTCATCACCTCCGCTTCCTCCGGGGTTTCTGTTTTTTCCTCCTCCGAAGTCATTGTTTCCTCCGAAGTCGCTGTTTCAAAAGTTGTTGCTGCTTCCGATATTGCTGCTTCTTCCCGGTTTTCAATTTTTTCTTTCGGCGTCTCAATATCTTCCGGCGTAGCAGCAGTTACTTCCTCTGTCTTTTGCCCGGCGTTTTCTTCATCCTCATTATCACTATCATCCACAGGGGTATCTTCCAAGACTGTATTGTCATTGAGCACCACCGTTTCAAAATGCGAGAATGGCTTATTAATGAGGTCTTTCAGGGCAGGTTCGGGAGTAAATGAAACTTTAGTATGTCCCTGTATCTCAAAACGTTCCCCCGTATTGACATTGACACTTTCGCGGCTTTCCACATCAATCAGTTTAAAAGCCCCCAGCCCTTTTACCTTCACATACTTATCTTTTTCCAGCGCTTCCTCAATCAACTGGAAGAATTCCTTCACAAAACTATCAGCATTTTTCTTGCTCATGCCATGCTTTTCAGCCAGCAAATCAATCAAGTCCTGTATGTTTAGTTTCTCATTCATAATATGGAAGATTTAAAAGCAAGGTTACTTAAACTTATCTTTTAACAACGTACTGGGTTTATAAGTCAACACCAACTTGGGTGGAACCAGCATGCGCTGCTTGGTTGTCGGATTCACAGATATACGTTCAGCTTTCTTCTTTACCTCGAATGTTCCAAAGCCTTGTATGGAAATCATATTACCTTCTTCCAACTGCCGCGTCATGTCCGACAACAAGGATGTAACCAGCTCCGAGGTATCCTTTAAAGTGTACCCCAACCGTCGTGACAATTCAGAAGTAAATTCTTTGTTATTCAAAATCCAAGCTTTAAAATTGTGAACTACGGTGC
>OJQZ01001631.1_pt1 | contig 11572 bp, 9 predicted proteins | sample 1599071 | NCBI WGS metagenome assembly OJQZ01 (sample SAMN03922525, study PRJEB24848) | human gut metagenome | isolation source: stool sample | host: Homo sapiens | place: Germany | collected 2010-05
TGCAGCGAGGATGACCACGGCGGCGCGGTGCACCGCTGCATCCACGGCATTTTGCACCTCATTGAGGATCACGCCAAGGCGGCGGGCATTCCGGTGCGGTTTGCCGCCACCAAGCTGGTGGAGGGCGATCCCCGCATTGAGGAAGCGCTGAAGCTGGACCCCAACGAAAAAGAAATGATCGAACATATCATCGTGCAGATGGAGCAGGAGCGCGGGCTGGACCGCGCCGCCGCCATTGCGGATATGCGGTTCTCCTTTATTCAGGAGCTGGTGGCGCAGACGGTGGTCAAGCCCCACGAAAGCAAGGAGCAGCTGCGCTCCAACCGCATCGACAAGTTCCTTACCGGCAAGTACACCGCCATCCCGGCCTTTATCGCCATCATGGGTCTGGTGTTCTTCCTCACCTTCAACGTCATCGGCCTGTTCTTCCAGAACCTCATGGAAATGGGCATCGACGCCCTGACCGGCGTTGTGGACACCGCCCTGACCAACTGGAACGTCAACGCGGCGGTGCACTCGCTGGTCATCGACGGCATCTTTACCGGCGTGGGCAGCGTGCTGAGCTTTCTGCCCATCATCGTGGTGCTGTTCTTCTTCCTCTCCATGCTGGAGGATACCGGCTACATGGCGCGTGTGGCCTTTGTGATGGATAAGCTGCTGCGCCGCATCGGCCTGTCCGGCCGCAGCATCGTGCCCATGCTCATCGGCTTTGGCTGTACCGTGCCCGGCGTGATGGCAAGCCGCACCCTGCCCTCGGAGCGCGACCGCAAAATGACCATCCTGCTCACCCCGTTCATGAGCTGCTCCGCAAAGCTGCCCATTTACAGCCTGTTTGCGGCGGCCTTCTTCCCCCAATATGCAGGGCTTGTGATGGTGCTGCTGTACTTCACCGGCATCTTGGTGGGCGTACTGGCGGCGCTGCTGCTCAAGAGCACCGTGTTCAAGGGCGAGGCTGTGCCCTTTGTCATGGAGCTGCCCAACTACCGCCTGCCCGGCCTGAAAAACGTGGCGCAGCTGCTGTGGGAAAAGGCGCGGGACTTCTTGCAGAAGGCCTTCACGGTCATTTTTGCCGCTACCATCGTCATCTGGTTCTTGCAGAACTTTGACCTGCAGCTGCGGCTGACTGCTGACCCGCAGGCCAGCATTCTGGCGCGCATTGCGGGCGATATCGCCCCGCTGTTTGCCCCGCTGGGCTTTGCGGACTGGCGCATCTCCACCGCCCTCATCTCCGGCTTTATGGCCAAGGAGAGCGTGGTGTCCTCCCTGCTCATCCTCTTCGGCTCTACCGCTGCCCTGACCGCAGCCCTCACCCCGGCACAGGCCGCACCGCTGCTGGTGTTTTGCCTGTTGTACACCCCCTGCATCGCGGCGGTGGCCTCGGTCAAGCGGGAGCTTGGCGGCAAGTGGGCAACCATCATGGTGGTGAACCAGTGCGCCGTGGCATGGCTGTGCGCCCTGTTGGTGCGTCTGGTCGCCGTGGCGGTGTTCTGAACGCAATCATCATATTGAAAAAGAGAACCGGCGCGTCCGCAGGACGTGCTGGTTCTCTTTTTCTCTTGACATCTCTCCTTATCTGCACTATAATACTTCAAAAATGAACTATCTATAAAAAGACAAAAAGGAGCGCCGCATGAACCCTACCATAGAGATCAGCTTCAAGACCGCGCAGGCGTACAGCGCCATGTGCAAGCCGCTGTGTCAGGAACTCAAGCTGCCCCAGACCGCCTTTGATATCCTGATGTTTCTGGCCAACAACCCGGACTGCACCACAGCCCGGGATATCGTGGAGATCCGCAAGATCAAAGCGAACCTTGTGTCGGTAAACGTGGATCGTCTGGTGCAGGAGGGGTATCTGGAGCGCCGCGCCGTGGCGGGCGACCGCCGCAAGACTCAGCTGCTGTGCACCGAAAAGGCGCAGCCGGTCATTGCACGGGGGCGCGAGGTGCAGGAGCGCTTTTTTGCCCGCCTGCTGCAAAACACCGATGCCGCCACCCGGGAGGCGTTTTTCCGCACCATGGAGGTCATCGGGAAAAATCTGGACGAGATCTTAAAGGAGAATGGATAAAATGTACTTGCTGTTTACGGTGCTTGTCACCTTTTTTGCCGGCATGGGTGCCGGCCTTGGCACCGGCTTTGCCGGTATGAGCGCGGCGGCGGTCATCAGCCCCATGCTCATCACCTTCCTGCACATGGACCCCTACATGGCGGTGGGCATTGCCCTTTCCTCGGATGTGCTGGCCAGTGCGGTGTCTGCCTATACCTACCATAAAAACAAGAATCTGGACATCAAAAACGGCCTGATCATGATGGCAAGCGTGCTTGCCTTTACGGTGGTGGGCAGCTGGGTGGCCAGCAAGGTGCCCTCCGCCACCATGGGCGGCTTCTCGGTGTTCATGACCTTTTTGCTGGGTGTCAAGTTCATCCTGCGTCCGGTGATGACCACCAAGGAAGCCATGCAGGGGGTCAGCGCGCAAAAGCGTGCGGTGCAGTCGGTGGTGTGCGGCGTGCTCATCGGCTTCATCTGCGGCTTTATCGGCGCGGGCGGCGGCATGATGATGCTGCTCATCCTCACCAGCGTGCTGGGGTACGAACTGAAAACTGCCGTGGGCACCAGCGTGTTCATCATGACCTTTACCGCCCTGACCGGTGCGGTGTCCCACTTTATGATCGGCGGCACGCCCGATTGGCTGGTATGGGGCTTGTGCGTGGTGTTCACCCTGCTGTGGGCGCGCATTGCCGCCGTGTTTGCCAACAAGGCCACTTCCAAGACCCTGAACCGCGCCACCGGCGTCGTGCTGGTGGTGCTGGGCGTGGTCATCATGGGCTTCAACCTTCTGACCTGAAAAACGATTTAAATGCGCGCCGCGCTGCTCTGCGCATAATCAGCGGAAGTATTATTCTTAAATAGATCAATGCCGGGCGGTCTGCGGACCGCCCGGCATTGCATTTTCACGGGAAAGGTCGTAAAGGAGAACTGCATCTCCCTCTGTGAAAAAGGGACACCGGAGCGTCCGCAGATGCTCCGGTGTCCCGAAATTTAAAAGATTTTTCCGCTATTGATGCGCAGCAACGACGACGACCGCCGCCAGTGGCGGAAACAGGGAGGAGTTGTTGGGGCAGCGGCCAGCAAGACGCACGTGCCGCCCAAGGCACGATGCGGATGCTGGGTGCCGCAACCCGTAAGAAGCGGCGCGCATTCCAAACCGTCAGCGCTTACTTGCTCTCTACCTTTTCCTCGATGGTGGAGTGGTCGATGACCCAATCGGCAGCCTTGCGGATGCCCTCGTTGCGGCGCAGGGCGGCAACGTCGGTGCCTGCCTTGATCTCTTCCACCGTCTTTTTAGTCTTTTCAGCGCGCTCAGCCAGCTGCTTGTCGATCTCCTCATCGGTGGGCAGCAGGTTCTCCTGCTGTGCGATCTGCAGCAGTGCCATGCGGGCGCGGGTGTTCTTCTCTGCGGCGGCACGCACCTTGGCAGTAAAGCTCTCGCGGGTCTCGTGGATCTGGCTCAGATAGGTGGTCAGGCTCATGCGCTGCATCTGCAGCTGCTGCTGGATGACCTGCATCTGCTGCTGGTAGGCGTTTTCCACCAGAATGCTGGGGATCTCGCCCTCAGCGGCATCGGCCAGCTGACCAAGGATCATGTCCTTGGCGTGGTTCAGTGCACCGCCGTGGCGGCCATCGAACAGCTGCTGCTTCACGAAAGCACGGTACTCTTCCATGGTCTCCTTGCCCATCTTCTTGGCAAAATCGCTGTTCAGGGCGGGCAGCTGACGCACGCACACGTCATGCAGCTTGATCTTGAACACGACAGGCTTGCCGGCCAGCTCCTTGTTGGGGTAGTTCTGGGGGAAGGTGACGTTGATCTCGAACTCGTCCCCTGCCTTGTGGCCCAGAATGCCGTCCTCGAAACCGGGGATCATGCGGCCGCTGCCCAGCTGCACCGACTGGTCCTTTGCCGTGCCGCCCTTAAAGGCCACACCGTCCAGAAGACCCTCAAAGTCCATGTGCACCACATTGCCCTTTACAGCGGGGCCCTTGTGGGGCACCAGCTCTGCGGCGTAGTTGCGGCGGCGCTCCAGCACCGTGTCGATCTCCTTGTCGGTCACCTCCGGGGTGACGCACTGGGTGGTAAAGCCGGTGGTCTTGGTCAGCTTCAGCTCGGGCTGCAGCGCCACGGTGGCGGTAGCCACAAAACCCTCGTCCTTTTTCACGCTTACCAGATCGTAGCTGGGATCATCCACCGGCGCAAAGCCGTGTTCCTTCAAAGCAGCCTCGTACAAAGCAGGCACATCCTGATCCATCAGGTCGTTGATGGCATCGTACCAGAAGGTGTGCTCGCCGCGGTCAGCCTCGATCTGTGCGCGGTCGGCCTCGCCCTTCTGGAAGCCCTTGATGGTATAAGTGGCGCGGGTGCGCTCATAGACCGCATTGGAGGCGGCCTCCAGTTCCTCAGCCGTAGCGCTGAAGGTCATTTTGCAGACACTCTTTTCAGGAGTTTCCACGCTTACCAGTTTCATAGGATCTACCCTCCGTGTTGTTCCCTTGGCGGCGGGGCGGCGCTGCCAAGGCAGTAGCCGGAACGCCATTTTGGGGACATTTTCAAACATTAATAAAGTTATTATAGCACAAGTGCAGCAAAAGCGGTATAATAAACTTGATAAAAATGTGCCGTTTTGGCAATTTTAGTCCATTCAAGCAGGAAAAAAGCGCGTTTTGCGGCAGCAGCTGCCGCGCAAAAGTGGGAAAACCCTCAGGAAAGGAAGGCTGTCCCCTATGCGATTATTTGATGTTCTGGGCCCGGTGATGATCGGACCCTCCTCCAGCCACACCGCCGGTGCGGCAAAGATCGGCTATACCGCACAAAAGCTTCTGGGCGAGGTGCCGGCGCAGGCAGACATTGGCCTGTACGGCAGCTTTGCCACTACCGGCAAGGGGCACGGCACCGACCGTGCACTGGTGGCGGGGCTGCTGGGCCTGCGCCCGGACGACCCCCGCCTGCCGGACAGCTTTGCACTGGCCGCGCAGCGGGGGATGCAGTTCAGCATCCACCCGGTAGAGCTGCGCTCTGCCCACCCCAACACCGCCGTGCTCACCCTGACCAGCCGCACCGGGCGGCAGCTTTCGCTCAAGGCGGCGTCGGTGGGCGGCGGACGCATCCGCGTCACGGAAATTGACGGCGTCCCGGCGGATTTCGGCGGTGACAGCAACACCCTCATTATCCACAACGAGGACACCCCCGGCTGCATTGCCGAGGTGACCATGGCGCTGGCACTGCGGCGCATCAATATCGCGTCCATGCAGGTGTTCCGCGCCGCTGCGGGCGGCTATGCGGTGATGGTGCTGGAGTGCGACTCCCACATCCCTCACGCGCTGGAGCGGCAGCTGGCGGTGATGCCGGGTCTGCTGAAGGTGACCTGCCTGAACGTGGACGAGCCGGAAGAAACGGAGGAATGAGCCATGGCATTTTTGTCCTGTGAAGAGATGCTGGCTGCTGCCCGCAGCCAGAAGATCACGCTGGCAGAAGCGGTGCTGCGCAGCGATTTGGAGGAGAGCCGCCTGACCGAGGCGCACAGTCGCGCCGCCATGCGGCATTTGTGGCAGGTGATGCAGGCCACCAGTCAGGAATACGACCCCACGCAGCGCAGCCGCAGCGGCCTTTCCGGCGGCGATGCCGCCAAGGTGGAGCAGGCGTGGCAGCAGGGACGCCTGCTGGGCGATGATTATCTGGCCGCCGTCACGGCAGAGGCCCTAAAGACCGCCGAGTGCAACGCCTGCATGAAGCGCATCGTAGCCGCGCCCACGGCGGGCAGCTGCGGGGTGCTGCCGGCGGTGCTGCTGCCACTGGCCCGCGCCGGGCAGGCAGACGAGGACGCCGTCTGCGATGCGCTGTATGTGGCGGCAGGCTTCGGGCAGGTCATCGCCGCCCGCGCCACGCTGGCGGGCGCAGAGGGCGGCTGTCAGGCCGAGGTAGGCGCAGCCAGCGCCATGGCCGCCGCCGCCCTGTGTAACCTGAAGGGCGGCACCCCGGAGCAGTGCGCCGCTGCCGCCGCTATGGCACTGGGCAACCTGCTGGGTCTGGTCTGCGACCCCGTGGCGGGTCTGGTGGAAGTGCCCTGCATCAAGCGCAACGTGGTGGGCGCGGTGAACGCGGTCTCCTGCGCCAACATGGCGCTGGCGGGGGTGGACTACGCCATCCCCTGCGACGAGGTCATCGACGCCATGGGCCGCGTGGGCAGTCTGCTCTCCCCCGACCTGCGCGAGACCGGTCAGGGCGGTCTTGCCGCCACCCCCACCGGTGTAAAGATCGCCCGCCAGCTGGCGCAGGAGGACTGAGCGCCACGCCCACTCTCCCCCGCCCGGCGGGCAAAAAGCGGCCGTAGAAGCCGCTTTTTGCGCCGATGTGGCAGAAGAATTACAGAAAAGCCGCAGTAAAATCAAAGAAAAGACGTTCTTTTTTGGAAAATATAAAAATATTTTAAAAAAGCTGTTGACAAACCCCGCTCTTCGTGATAAAATACATCATGTTCCGAACGGAACGTATGCGTTGGTAGCTCAGCTGGATAGAGTGACTGACTACGAATCAGTAGGCCGGGGGTTCGAGTCCCTTCCATCGCACCAAACAATGAAAATCCGAACCTTTTCTCGATAGGAGAAGGGTTCGGATTTTTTGTTTTCTTCGGAAAGCAGAATGAAGGCTCTATCCAGCTGAGCTACGATCGCACATACTGATGCTGTCAGTATAAAACGGTATAGCACAGCCGCGCTAAAAATGCAAACGGAAATGTTCGCCCTGTTTTTCCGTTCTTCCTTTTGCTATAATAAGGACAGATATCGGGACAAGGAGGGAGCCTTTTCATGGAACTATTCACCCCGCAGCAGATCAAAAATCTGAACGAGTTGGAACTGCTGGTCTACCAGTACATCATCGAGCATCCGAACACGGTGCCCTTCATGCGCATCCGGGAGTTGGCAGCGGAAGCGCACGTTTCCACCACCACAGTGCTGCACTTCTGCAAAAAGGTGGGCTGTGACGGTTATGCGCAATTCAAATGGAAGCTGAAGGAGCAGGCCGGTTCCGCGCAGGGATCCCGTCTGCCGGACACGCTGGGCGAGTTGCAGAACTTTCTGTGGAAAGTCGGCACGCCGGAATACGATGCAGCGCTGGACGAAGCCGCCGGTATGATCGCACGGGCAGAGCGGGTGTTTCTGGTGGGCATCGGCAATTCCGGCAGCATAGCCGAGTATGGTGCACGGTATCTGTCCAATCTGGGCAAATTCGCGCTGGGCGTGACCGACCCGTTCTATCCCATCACCGTCACGCCCAACACCACCATCGCAGCCGTCATTCTTTCGGTATCCGGCGAAACGAAGCAGGTGCTGCATCTGGCCCGGCAGCTGAAGGAGAAAAACGCCGGACTGATCGCCATTACCTGTTCCGACCAGAGTTCTGCGGCAAAGCTTTCCGACATCACCCTGCCGTACTACAGTTCCGTGCACCGCGTGACCACCGAAAGCTACGACCTGACCAGTCAGATGCCTGCACTTTACCTGCTGGAAGCACTGGCCCGCCGGGTGTACAACCGCCTGCTGGAGTGACCGCAGAAACGCTCCGTCAATTTGTACAGATGTTTGTATCCATGTGCAGAAAAAACAAGCTGTTTTTTCTGCACATTTTTGTTTTTTGGCGCATCAAATCAGCTGACAATGCGGTTTTTCCTCTGTATAATGAGGACACAAGGCAAACCCGTGATCTGATGAAAAGGAGAGAACATCATGGCAAACAAAATCCGCGATTACACAAAGCTTGCCGCCGACATCTGTGCCGCCGTCGGCAAGGACAATATCCTCAGCGCGACCCACTGTGCCACCCGCCTGCGTCTGGTGCTGAGGGAAACACCCTCGGACGAAGTGACCAAACAGATCTCCGAGATGCCCGCCGTCATCAAGGTGATGGAAAGCGGCGGCCAGTATCAGGTGGTCATCGGCACCCATGCCAAGGACGTGTACGAAGCACTGGCCCAGCTGCTGGATCTGGACAACAGCACCGCTGCCGCGCCGGAAGTCAAGCAGGGCCTCGGCAGCCGCATCATCGCCACCATGTCCGCCGTGTTCGCACCCTTTGTGTACATTCTGGCCGCAGCCGGTCTGGTGCAAGGCGCACTGATCATCATTACCCACTTCTTCCCCGCTTTTGCGGCCACCGGTACGTATTCCGTGCTCAGCTTCATCAGCTGGACGCCCTTCACCTTCCTGCCGGTCATGATCGCCGTCACTGCTTCCAAGCACTTCAAGTGTAACACCTTCATTGCCATGTGGTGCTGCATGGCGCTGGTCAACCCGGACTGGGCTTCCATCGCTGCCCGCATCGCAGACGGTGAGGTCATCAAGTTCCTGGCCTTCCCCATGAGCCAGACCACCTACACCTCCACCGTGCTGCCGCCGCTGTTCCTGGTGCTGGTGCTCAGCTGGCTGGAGCACTGGCTGGACGAGCATCTGCCCGACATCATCAAGGCGCTGGCTGTGCCCTTTATCTGCACCATTGTTATGGTTCCCCTGACTATTCTGGTCATCGGCCCGGTGTCCAATGTGCTGGCAAACGCCATTGCTGCTGCCTACAACTTCCTTGCCAACAACGTTCCCGCACTGGCCGCCATTCTGGTGGGCGGCATCTGGCAGGTGTTCGTCATCTTCGGCGTGCACTGGGGCGTCACTCCCATGTGCCTTGCCAACTTTGCCAACTACGGCTGCGATTCCTTTCAGGCATTCCAGACCTGCGCCGTCATCGCACAGGCTGCTGCCTGCTTCGGCGTGTTCCTCAAGACCAAAAAGGCCGACATCAAGAACGTTTCCCTGTCCGCTGGCCTGACCGGCATCTTCGGCATCACCGAGCCCGCCATCTACGGCGTGACCCTACGCCTGAAGAAGCCCTTCGTCTGCGGCTGCATCGGCGGTGCCATCGGTGCGCTGATCATCAGCTTCTTCAACACCAAGTACTATGTATACGCTGGTCTGCCCGGCCTGTTGACCACCGTCAACGCCATGAGCGACGCCAATCCCTCTTCCTTTACCGGCATGATGATCGGCGTGCTGGCCACCATTATCATCACCATTGTTCTGGTGCAGGTGGTGGGCTGCGACGAAAAAGAATCCCAGAAAAACTGATATACATTTGACCAAGGAGAAAGAATATGCTTCCTGAAAACTTTTTGTGGGGCGGTGCCGTTGCTGCCCATCAGCTGGAAGGCGGCTGGAACGCCGATGGCCGCGGCCCGTCCGTCAGCGACGTGATGACCGGCGGTGCCAACGGTGTGGCCCGCCGCATCACCGATGGCATTGTGCCCGGCGAATTTTACCCCAACCACGAGGGCATCGACTTCTACCACACCTACAAGGAAGATGTGAAGCTGTTTGCCGAACTGGGCTTCAAGTGTTTCCGCACCTCCATCTCGTGGAGCCGCATCTTCCCCCGCGGGGACGAGCAGCAGCCCAACGAGGCCGGTCTGCAGTTCTACGACGATCTGTTTGACGAACTGCTCAAGTACGGCATCCAGCCGGTGATCACCCTGAGCCATTTTGAGATGCCCTACGCCCTTGCCAAGGAGTACGGCGGCTGGTACAACCGCAAGTGCATCGACTTCTTCGTGCACTACGCCGTCACTGTGATGGAGCGCTACAAACACAAGGTCAGGTACTGGATGACCTTCAACGAGATCAACAACCAGAGCAACACCACCAACGACATCTTTGGCTGGACCAACTCCGGCGTGCGGTTCTCCCAGTTCGAGAACAAGAAGAAGGCCCTGTATCAGGTGGTACACCACGAACTGGTGGCCTCGGCCCTCGTGGTCAAAAAGGGCCATGCCATCAACCCGGACTTCCAGATCGGTTGCATGTGCTCCTTTGTGCCGTACTATCCCTACTCCTGCAACCCGGACGACGTGATGCTGGCGCTGGAATCCATGCACGAGCGCTACTACTTTGCGGATGTGCACTGCCGCGGTCACTACCCCGCCTACGCTAAGAAGGAATGGGAGCGCGAGGGCACTGCCCCGGTGATGGAGCCGGGCGACGAGGCCATTCTGGCCGAGGGTGCTGTGGACTATCTGGGCTTCAGCTACTACATGAGCAACGCGGTGCGTTCGGACGTGGCCGTGGAGAGCGACGGCATCAGCGGCGGCAATGCCCACACCGTGCCGAACCCCTACGTCAAGGCCAGCGACTGGGGCTGGCAGATCGACCCGGTGGGCCTGCGCTACGCACTGGCCACCCTGTACGAGCGGTACGAGAAGCCGCTGTTTATCGTGGAGAACGGCTTCGGCGCCATCGACAAACTCCAGCCCGACCACACCTGTGACGACAGCTACCGCATCGACTACCTGCGCGCCCACATCGAGGAGATGAAAAAGGCCGTGGAGTTGGACGGCGTGGACCTGCTGGGCTACACCCCGTGGGGCTGCATCGACGTGGTGTCCTTTACCACCGGCGAACTACGCAAGCGGTACGGCTTTATCTACGTGGACCGCAACGACGACGGCTCCGGCACCGGGAACCGCTATAAGAAAAAGAGTTTTGACTGGTACAAGCAGGTCATTGCCACCAACGGTGAGGACCTGGGCTGAGATATTTTCCGCAAAAAACACGACGCCCCGCCGGGTGCCGTGTTTTTTTTGCGCCATTTTGCCGTTTCCATCTTGCAAAAGTAGCGTAGTGCCTTATAAAAGAGGCTGTGCCCCGGTGTGCGCGGGCACGGTTTAGGGATATATAGGATAAAGGGAAAAAGAGTATGAGTTCTCAAACGAATACGCTGACGGAAGGCCCTCTGGCCAAGCAGATCTTTCTGGTCAGTCTGCCGCTGGCGCTTTCCAACCTGCTGGTGGCGCGTTTTTACGGTGCGCGCCACCCCAAGGACGTGGAAAAGACCGTCCACTCGGCGGCCATTATCAGCGCCGTTGCCGGTGTGGTGCTGTTGCTCATCGGCCTGCTGGGCTCCCCTGCCATGCTGCGGCTGCTGCATGGCGGTGGTCCGTGCAGGAGAAGCAGCGGGCAAAATTCATCTGACCGTCACAGCAGATGATAGCGTTCAGAAGCGGCTGACGATTCTGATTCGGGAAGCAGAGGGCGGAATCTCAAAAAGTCGGTGAAGGCTCAAAATAAAAACAGGGTGCGTCCCTGAATAGGACGCACCCTGCCAAAGACCACAGACAATAGCGATATGTACAATAGGGCGTTCCCCGTCGGGAACACTCTGTTTCTCTCTATAAGTTGGAGGAATTGCGTCAAATTGACACAATTCCTCCTCGTCCGTTCTAAGCAGGGTTTGGGGCAGGCACGCCCCAACAAGATCACTTCGGAAATGCGGACGCATTGCAGAAGTGAAGTCCCGGATGGACAAAAAATTTTCAAGAATTGAAAATTTGTGGCCACGGGACGGTTCTTGCCCTCTACCGCTGCGCTCAAAACCGTTTCCGGGTAATTGTTTCCGAATTGTTAAGACGCAAAAATAAGTAGAGGGTTCCGCTGCTCGTGTATGTTGATCGCCGTTTGCTCCGAACGAAGTTCCTGCCCCTGTTT
>OJQZ01001673.1_pt1 | contig 11328 bp, 10 predicted proteins | sample 1599071 | NCBI WGS metagenome assembly OJQZ01 (sample SAMN03922525, study PRJEB24848) | human gut metagenome | isolation source: stool sample | host: Homo sapiens | place: Germany | collected 2010-05
CCGGAAAGTTCTGTATGCTCCTCGAAAACTGCTGCTATGACCGCAACGAAATGGCTCTTCTGCGTATGATGCGTGAGGGCATTTTCGGCGAAGTTGTGCATATGCAGGGGGGCTATGAGCATGACCTCAGAGACGAGATAGGTCTCGGACGCGAAAACCGACACGGCAGAATACATAACTTCAAGAACCGCAACGGTGAGCTTTATCCCACTCATCAGCTCGGCCCTATAGCTAAGGCGCTGCATATCAACCGCGGCAACCGCTTCCTTACTCTTACTTCAATGGCAAGCAAGGCGTGCGGACTCAACACCTGGCTCAAGAACACCCAGGGCGAAGATTACGACCTTGCAGACTATAAATTCAACCAGGGCGATATAGTTACTACTATGATAAAGTGCGCCCACGGCGAGACGATAACGCTCGTGCATGACTGCACGCTCCCGCGGCCTTATTCGCGCAATTATAAGATTCACGGCACCCGCGCGGCTTATAACGAGGATGCAAAGGGAATATATATCGACGGCGTGACGAAGCACGAAGAAGGCGACTGGATGCACAGCTGGGAGCCGTTTGAAAAATATCTTGAAAAATATGAGCATCCGCTTTGGAAAACATATGCTTCCGAGAGCGAGAAGCACGGCCACGGCGGTATGGATTATCTCGTTTTCTCCGCATTTGTCGAGAGCGCGATGTATGACCTCGAGCCTCCGATAGATGTCTATGATGCGGCAACATGGATGGCTATAACCTGCCTTTCGGAGCAGTCGATAGCAATGGGCAGCATGCCTGTGCCCGTGCCTGATTTCACAAACGGCATGTGGATCGACAGAGCTCCGGCAAGACGCAGCAGATATAACGCAGAGGAAATCTGCGAAGAGTTTTTCAGTGATGAGGAGAAAGGTGAATGAGCTTTTACATCGGTGTTGACGGAGGCGGAACAAAAACGGCGTTTTCCCTTTTTGATGAGGACAAAAATGTAGTCAAAACGGTCTACGGACCGGGAAGCAACCACGAGAATCTCGAGGGCGCGTTTGACGAGGCGAGCGCGGTTATCTGGAACGGTATAACCGAACTTGTCGGCGAGGCGGGAATATCTCTTGACGATGTTGCTTTTTCGCTGATGGGTCTTGCGGGAATCGACCATCAGTTCCAGCATGATATCATGTGCGAGAAGCTTTCGGAAAAGGGGCTTCGGAACTTTGCTATCTATAACGACGGCTTTATCGTCGTTCAGGCGGGCTCCGAGAGCGGCGCGGCAATAGGCTATAACTGCGGAACGGGTACTTGCTGCAACGCGATTGATTCAAAGGGCAATATGCTCCAGCTCGGCGGACTCAGCGAGTGCACCGGCGATATGGGCAACGGCAACTGGATAGCCCAGACTGCATTCAGGCTCATATACGATGAGGTCTATCTTGGACTTGAACCTACGCTTATCACGAAGATGTACTACGATGCATTCGGCATCACTTCGCGCGAGGAGTTCGTCGGAACCGTTGCAAAGCTTGAGACGGAGGAGGCTCCGCTCTATATCAAGACTCTTATCGGTTCGTTCTTCAAGGCGGCGGCAATGGGTGATGCCCCTGCACTCGCCAAAACAGATGAGATGGCAAAGCGCGGCGCGCAGTTCATCGCGGCGCTTGCAAAGCAGATGGAGTTCGACGGCGACGAGATCGAGGTCGTTCTTTCCGGCTCAATGCACACGAAGCTTCCGAACGATGCTTATATCGAAAAGCTGCACGAATATGCGCAGCAGATGAGCGGAAGAAAGCTGAAGTTCATAAAGCTCGATAAAGAGCCTGTCACCGGTTGCATAAACTGGATATTCAGGCAGTATAAATAAGGATTTTACAGAAAAGGGAGTAATATATATGAAAGAAATTACAGTAGCAGTCATCGGTTCGGGCAGCACATATTGCCCCGAGCTTGTGGACGGATTCATAAAGGCTCAGTCCTCGCTCAAGCTCAAGAAGATATCCTTTATGGATATAGACGAGAGGAAGAGAACGATAGTCGGCAACCTCTGCCTGAGAATGCTCAAGAAGGCGGGCATAGAGTGCGAGACTCTTCTCACCGATAACCTTGACGAGGCTCTTCAGGGCGCAGACTTTGTTGTCACCCAGATAAGAGTCGGCATGCTTCATGCCCGTTATCTCGATGAGACTATCCCGCTCAAATATGACCTCATCGGTCAGGAGACCACCGGCATCGGCGGCTTCTTCAAGGCTCTGCGTACTATTCCGGTCATGCAGCATATCTGCGACCGCATCGAGGCTGTCTGCCCCAACGCATGGCTCATCAATTTCACCAATCCCTCCGGCATCATCACCGAGTTCGTGCTCAACCACACCAATGTCAAGTGCATGGGTCTTTGCAATGTCCCGATCAACATGATCGACGATACAAAAGAGGCTATGGGCGATGACTGCGATATTACATATGTCGGTCTTAACCACCTCAGCTGGATAACCTCCGTCAAGAAGGACGGCAAGGAGCTTATCGACGATATGCTCGCTCAGGGCTTCTCGACAAAAGTTATGGCGAACATAAAGGACGACGGCTTCTCGCTCGATTGCCTCAACGCCGTTCGCGGAATTCCTTCGTCTTATCTCCAGTATTATTATTGCAGAGATGCGAAGCTTAAGCATCAGAAAGAGGATGAGAAGTGCCGCGCCCGCGTCTGCATGGAGATTGAGGAAGAACTGCTTGAGATGTATTCGGATGAGACTCTTGTCACAAAGCCCGCTCTTCTCGATCAGCGCGGCGGTCACAAGTATTCTCTTGCCGCAGTTTCTCTTATTGATTCCATCGCCAACGATAAGCGCGACGTCCAGATAGTCAACATCAAGAATAACGGCACTGTTGATTTCATGGACGATGACGACGTTCTCGAGATAGCCGCTGTTATCGGCAAGGACGGCGCAGAGCCCGTCGCTATCGACAAGGTCGATAACAGACATATCATCGGTCTCATGCGCGTTGTAAAGGCATATGAGAAGTACACCGTCGAGGCAGCGACAACCGGTTCCGAGGCAGCAGCTATCAATGCGCTGCTCGTGCATCCGCTCGTCGGCGACTGGGAGAAGGCACACAAGTGCTTCGAGGAGATGAAGTGGGCTCACAAGGCTTATCTTCCCGAGTTCTTCCCCAACGATGTTGTCATCAAGTGCTGAAATTAAATATTTTTATCCCGCCGCTTAATACGGCGGGATTTTTATATGCATGAAAAAGAAACGAATTGAAAATTATAAGAAAAATCTATAGAATGTATATAATATCAATATATTTGAGATAAAGTGAAAAAATTGCATATTATTCAGCTTTTTTGTCTGTTTTTGAAGTAATATACCAATTGTTACAGTTTTGTTATCGTATGTAACCATTTTTTCATTATGTTGTAAACAGGAATTAATTGCATTATATTTACACTTGTGGTAATATATCCTACGGTGGTTTATTACCGAAAAAATCGGAGGAAAATTGTATTGAACAGTCAAAAATTAACCGTGAATCGTGAAACGGTAATAAAAATTACGGCTGTAGTCGCTATTGCGGCGCTTATGTTCAGCCTTATACTTGTGTTTAACGGCATGATAGGATATGCCGCCGATGATTATCTCTATTTCTTCAAGTACACTGGACATGTTGTCAAAGGCACGCCGGAACGCCTGACGGGAATAAGGGATATTTTTACGGGCATGGTGACGCATTACAAGATCTGCAATGGCAGAATACCGGCGCATTTTCTCCTGCAGCTGTTTACTCTGTTCGATAAATCGGTCTTCAATGTTGTGAACTCCCTGTTCTTTACATTGCTCGGCCTGCTGATATATTTTCACGCAAACTACAAGCGACCGATAAATATACCGCTGCTGGTCTTTATTTATGCCTTTGAGTGGCTTGGAATGAACAAACCCGCATCGGCCTATATCTGGTACAGCGCAGCGTTCAATTATCTGTGGACAACTGTTTGGATACTGACTTTTCTTATGTTCTACCGCATCCATGATACGGAGTCCGAAAAGCCGAAGCCTTCAAAAGAAATTATTCTTTCGGTTCTCATGTTTGTCGCCGGCGTCTTTGCGGGTTGGACAAATGAGAATATGGGCGGCGCAACGATGGGAGCTGTTATACTCTTCTTGATCTACTTCAAGATAAAGAAAATGCCCGTCAGAGCACATCATGTTACCGGACTTCTCGGAGTCATAACCGGATTCGGAATATTGCTTCTCGCTCCCGGCAACAGAGTGCGTATCGATAATACCCACCGCGAGCGGAATATAATGAAGCATTTGCTGTGGTCGGCGGAGCAGATATATTTTAATATCTGGCGTGCTGTGCTGCTTATGCTTGTAGTTTTGGTAATTGTCCTGTTAATTGTTTGCATCAAAAAGAAAAAGCTCAACTGGCTCCTGCCGTGCATATATCTGCTCACCGGTGCGGCAGCTGCGGGAGTTTTGATAGTTTCGCCCGAAGCGCCTCCTCGCTCTTTCTTCGGCGCAAATATTATGTTCGGATGCGCGGCATTTGTCCTGGCGGCTCAGCTTCTTGACGGCAAAATGGACGGAATTAAGAAAACCGCTGTTGTGCTTTCAGTTTTGGTTGCCCTTGGTTTCAGCGTTATCTATGTTGGAGAATATTATGCGCTCAAGTCCGACAGCATCGCTTATGAAGAGGCTGAGCAGGCGATATATGAGCAGAAAGCGGCGGGCATAAAGGATGTCAAAATACCGCGCAGTCGACCGCGCAAATCTTATTGGTCGCTGAATTCATATATGATAAATATTACCAACGATAACGCGAACAACAAATGGTTCAATGATCGGACTGCGGTGTACTACGGTGTTGACAGCGTTACCGTGGTGAAGAAGCCGAAAAAATAAGCAAAAATCTCTGTTTAAAGGTTAAGGTAACAACATGGCAGAAAATGTGAAAAGGAAAAAGAAGAAAAGAGCGGTGCTGATAGTTCTCATGGCGCTTGTGCTTGCCGTTCTTGCTGTGGTTTGCGTATATGAGACCGAGCTCAATAAGCTGGATTCAAACGACGGCGTAGACAACAGCTTCTATGATTCTCAGTTTAAGAACAAAAAAGTTATGGTTATAGTCCCTCATGAAGATGACGATCTGCTTATCTCCGGTCAGGTGCTTCCGTCTATGTACAAAAACGGCGCCGATGTCCGTGTCGTGTTCGCAACAAACGGTGATAAAAGAGTTTCTGCATACACCCGTCAGAGTGAAGCCTGCAATGCGCTTGAAAAACTCGGTATACCGAGAGAGAAAGTAATATTTCTCGGATATCCCGACGGAACGCAGCTCTATGTCGGCAAAAAAGCTTATTCTTTCTCTTCCGGACGGGATCATACTTATGCGGGAAAGGGATTTAAAGATTATCACTTCGACCGTTTCGGAACTCACGCCAAATATACAGCCGAAAATATGGTCGATGATATCGAAAGTGTTGTTCTCGAATATCGCCCGGATTATATTTTAGCAATAGATTTCGATACCCACACGGATCACCGCGGAGTCAGCATATCGTTTGAAAAGGCGATGGAGCGTATCCTGAAAAAAGAGAGCGGATACACTCCGAAAGTGCTCAAGTGCTTCGGCTATTCACTTGCGTGGAAATCAAAGCCGGATTTTTATGCACTTAATATCAAGAGCACCGTGATGCAGGACAGAGAGAAGAATAACGATCCGTCATATGAGACCGATGTTCCGCAATACAGATGGAATAACAGGATCAGACTGCCGATAGATAAAAAGTCTCTCAGCCATTCGATACTCAGATGTTCCGAATATAAAGCGCTCAGCGAGCATCTTTCACAGTATGCTTATTGCTATTCCGAGCGCATAATAAACGGCGATTCGGTCTATTGGAATCGCCGCACGGACAGCCTCACATATAATGCCGATATCAGCGTGTCCTCCGGCGATGCTTCGTTGCTTAACGATTTCAGACTCATCGGTGTCGGAAACAGGACTGCCGGTCCCAATGTCAAGCTCGAAAACTGTGTGTCGAGATTCGATAAAAATGATGCACAAAAGACTGTGACTGTGAAATTTGACAGCCCTAAAACGGTTTCATGTGTGTCTCTGTATGACAACTTCGGGCTCAATTCAAATATACTCGGCGGAGTAATCACTTTCAGCGACGGAAGCAAAGTCGAAGTTCCCGCTCTCAATGCCGACGGCAGCGAGACCCGCGTTGTGTTTGAACCGAAGCATAACATTACCTCTTTTACATTCAAAGTGACCGAGTATGAGGGCGTGGCGGGACTCGATGAGATAGAAGCTTTTGAAAATGCCGATTATGATATGGGCTTCTCTCTTATAAAGCTCAAGAATGCCGATACGGACGATTATATATATAATTATCTTATCACTCCCGATGAAAAGTCTCTGAATCTCGGCGTATATCTGTCCAATCCGAACGCAGGATATACAATTAAAATAATCGAAGGCGACAGTGTAAAACTCGAGGGAAACACGCTCGTGTTTGACGATGATTTTGAAAAATGTACGGTTCGCGCGGAGCTCAACGGCGATCCTTCAACCTATGATCAGATAACAGTCAAGCGCCTCAGCGAAAGGGAGCTCAAATCATACGAATCGTTTGAAAAGGTGAACAAAACCGTCTTCAAAATCGATACACTCCGTCTCAAAATGAAGAACCTTTTTGTCAACGGATATGTTTATGAGGAGCTGAATGATTTTGTTAAATCACTTGAAAAGAAAGCCGGCATAGAGATCAGTGAATAATTGTTGCAAATAATGAAAATTTGTGATACAATTCAGAAGCTATATTTGTGCAATTTCGGAGGGAAAGATGAAATTATCCTTAGTAATTCCCTGCTATAACGAGCAGGACAATGTTGAATTATTTTATAACACCGCAACTGAAGTTTTTAAAGACAAAGGCTTTGATTATGAGCTCATATTCGTCAATGACGGCAGCCGCGATCAGACGATGGACAAGCTCCGCCACATCTATGAGATAGCCGATGAAAATGTGAAAGTTGTCGGATTTTCGCGCAACTTCGGCAAAGAGTCGGCTATATATGCCGGACTCAAAGAGAGCAGGGGAGAAATGGTCTGCCTTATCGATGCCGATATGCAGCAGCGCCCTGAGCTGGTACTTGATATGATGGCGATACTTGACAAGGATCCCAACTATGATGCCGTGGCATGTTATCAGGAGGACAGACGCGAATCAAAAGTTCTCTCGGCTTTCAAAGATTGTTTTTATAAGATAATCAATAAAACTTCGGAGATCGAGTTCAAAAGCGGCGCAAGCGATTTCAGACTTCTCAGACGCTGTGTGGTCGATGCCGTGCTCAGCATGAGCGAATATCATCGTTTTTCCAAGGGCATTTTCTCGTGGGTTGGATTCAACACATATTATATGCCCTATATCGTTGAAGACCGCGCAAACGGCACTTCAAAGTGGAACTTTGCGAAGCTCTTCAAATATGCAATGGACGGCATTATCGCTTTTACTACTACGCCGCTCAAAATTGCAACTTATATCGGCTTGACATCTTCTGCCGCGTCCATAATCTACATGATAGTTGTCATAATCCAGAAGCTGGCGTTTGATATCAAGGTTCCCGGTTACGCCACAACCGTTGTGCTCATTCTTCTGCTCGGCGGTCTCCAGCTTTTCTGCACCGGCATGGTCGGCGAGTATCTTGCCAGAACATATATCGAAACGAAGCACAGACCGATATATATCGCAAGAGAAGTTCTTGACTACGAGGACAAATAAATCAAAAAGCATGACTGCGGCAGATATTTACCGCAGTCATGTTTTTTGCAATACGTATTGTACGAGTTTTTTTGAAAAAACTATTGACAAATCCGCTTCTTTTGATATAATAGATACCGTTCCGAACGAACTTAATATTTGGGGGTATAGCTCAGCTGGGAGAGCGCTTGAATGGCATTCAAGAGGTCAGCGGTTCGATCCCGCTTATCTCCACCAAGCGAAAAGCCTTGAAACCGTTATATATCAACGGATTCAAGGCTTTTTTTGTTTGTTTTTGTAAGACTGTTTTATTTTCTTATATGATGTCAAAACAGCGGATTTAATCACGGTTGGGAACAAATTGTGAACAAAATCAATTGCTTCACAGAAGTCCAACAGCTTTTTGAAGCTGTTCTATGTCGACATGAGTATAGACTTTATTAGTGACAATTTCTGAAGAGTGTCCCATGAGTCGCTGAATATCCCATTTATCGGCGCCGTTGCGGTGCAACATAGAAGCAAATGTGTGCCTGGTCGCGTGCGGTGTCAGGCGAGGCAAGTCAAGTGCCTCAAGTGTGGGGTAGTACCATTTTTCGCGAAAGTAGCGCGCGGTTACCGGGACGAGTTTGCCGTTGTACTCATGGCAGACTATTGTCGGTCCGCCTTTATCAAGCCATTTTTGCAGATACGGCATGATTTTATCCGACACGGGGACAACTCTGTTTTTTCCGGCTTCGGTCTTTTCACCGCCGCGAAGAGTGTGATTTGTTGAATTCCAGCTGAACGGCGTAAGTGCCAAAAATTCATTGATTCTCCAGCCAGTGTAGCACATAATTAAGATTAGGTCGGCATACATAATGCCTGCCTTAGCGGCGGCGTCGATCCTTTGCAAATCGAGATCGCTGAACGGTACCTTTTCTTTCGTTTCTGCTTTGGGCAGCGTGACGAAGGTTGCATAATTTTTGATAACAATATCGTTTTGCACGGCGTAATCACAGAGTAGGGAAGCAAAAAGTTTTATTTTTTGTAGAGAAGAGGCGGAGAGTCCGTTCTGATGTGCCGTGTCAACGACTGTCTGAAAATGGGCGGCTCGTAAATCTTTTACTTTATATGAGCCGAGGACGGCAAGCTTGTTCCACGCAGCACTATAATTGTTTTGTGTTTGCTTGGAAAGATTCTTGAATTTCTGTAATTTCTTATATTCGGCGCACAATTGTGCGAGCGTGATGTTTTCGGTGGAAGCCGGAATATCAATATGCGGAGTCTTATGCCATGCGCCGAGAGCCGTCATTGCCTCTGCCCTTGTGGCGTAGCATCCTATCAGCTTGCGCTGCTTGTCAAGGGAATATTCGGAGCTGCTCTGCGGAGCAAGAACAGCCCAGGGCTTGCGCCGATTTCCGCTGAGTTTGCGGATCGTTCCGTATCCGTTTGGATTTTTCATTGTGAGCCTCCTTTCAGACTCGTGCCTGTTCCTTGTAGAATGTTACAGCTTTTCTAATGAACGGTTCGGGCAGGTCAAAATATTCCGATAATTCCCAAACTTCCGAAAATCCGGATTTTATAGCCTTTTTCAGCTTGTCCCGCGGGACAAGCTTTTTTATTGCCCATTTGTCTGCACGCCGCTCATGTTTGGCGCGCAGGTCACAAACTGCGTAGACATTATAAAAACTTCCGGTTATGCAGTGACCGAGTTCGTGAGCCAAACAAACCGCCTCTTCGGAGCGGGAGTCGATTGAAAAAGGATCGATTCCGATATAACAAGTGCCGTCCGGCTCCATAGTGGAGACGGAACCTGTCAGCGGCAGGTCAAACGCATATATCTCTATTTCTTCATCTTCTGCGAGTTCATATAGACTATCAAGACTTGTCATTTCGATGCCTTTCTGATTTTTGTTTAATGACCGTATTTGCTGTTTGCGCGTGCGATTCTCTCATCGATCGTTTCACCGCGTTCGTTGGTTTCTGACGGTAGCTGATATTTACTATTGGTTCCGTATGATTCAGTGGTTCCTTGAGCATCTTGCGCATAATGGTATCCCTCAAGGTAACCTTTGTAATAACCATCATGATAAGCTTTGGCTTTTTGAGTCTTGAGAGTGAGCGGGAACGCTATGGAAAGGGCGATGACCGCCGCAGCGAGAACGGATATTATGATAACAGTTAAAATCTTTTTTGTTTTAGCCGAAGGGATATTAACCTTTAAAAGGACTTTATCTTTTTCCGGCGAAGACGCTTTCAATGTTATTACTCTGCGCTCTTTGGTGGCGGGCTTGTCCTCTTCCTCGAAAGTGCGCGATTTCTCCGGAAGCGGGTCTGTGGTATTGGTTTCTTCCGAAGTAACAGAGGACTTATTATCTTCCTGCGGACATTCTTCGGCGCGTTCCGCATCTTCAACGACCGAAGCGGAAACCTCTTCCTTTGCTTCGTCCGGATCCACAGTCGAGCCTTGGTTGTTCTCAGGCTGTTTATGTGAACCGCCGCGTGTCAGCAGAAAATATGAAACTAAGCCGTAAAATGCAGTAAATGAAGTAGAAGCAGGGGTAACGGTTATGCCGGTAATGGCAGACATTATCAAACTGAAAGTAAGAGAGAATACAAATCCGTAAACGAGCACGGTTATAATTGCAGATTTCTTTGAGAGCGGATATCCGCGCACGAGATACCGATAGAAACAAAGCGGAAGGCAATATAAAACCAATGGCACGATGGCACAAGCTAAAGCATATTCGTAATCCATATAAACACCCTTTTGTATTTTGTTTTTATTTATTGAGTAAATATGTAACTATAAGCAGTACGGTTAATATGAAATGATAGACGGGCAATGTGAGAAAAGCTCTTTTTATAGGATTAAAGTATTCGTAAAACCTCATAATGTTGTGCGTTGATTCCGGATCGCGGAGATCTAAGTCAGCGTAACAAAGTTGCTTTTCTTGAATGCGACGTGCGATTGCCACAAAAATGGTTGTCCCGAGATAGATTCCATACAATATGCTTGGAATGAGTATCGTATCAAAAAAATGTACACACAGTGCGGCAATTATAAAAAGGATTAGCTTATACAGCAGAGATAATATTATGTCAAGAAAATTTGGACTGAACTTAAAAAGCGGCGAGAATGTAGCATAGCTTTTTGCGATTGATAAAGATAGTTCACCCATCGGACCGCTGTAGCTTTTCACATAAGACAGTTTGAGAAATGCGGAAAATGCTATGAAAAGAACAGCCGCAATTATTAAAGTTATCCACCACATAACATAACCTCCGATTTATTTTTTGTGTCTTTCTCTGACGAACCTCGCGAACTGTTTGACTTCGTCGAACATTTCCGGGGTTATATCTTTGTCACCGTCAAAAAGAGCAAACATGATATCCTCATCAGAAACAGTCCTGTCGGCTGTTGGTTGGGAGACAGGTGCCGAATCGCGACAAAGAACATAGTCGGTCGTTACTCCGAAATAGTCGGCAATCTTCTGAAGACTGCCAGTGTCGATATCATAGGTCTCATTTTCCCAATATGACAAGGTGTTCTGCGCCACGCCAAGATATTTGGCTGTCTCTTATACACATCTCCGAGCCCA
>OJQZ01001675.1_pt1 | contig 11320 bp, 23 predicted proteins | sample 1599071 | NCBI WGS metagenome assembly OJQZ01 (sample SAMN03922525, study PRJEB24848) | human gut metagenome | isolation source: stool sample | host: Homo sapiens | place: Germany | collected 2010-05
ATAATATTAAATTTAATAAGTGATTAATCACGTTAGTCTTCACCGATTTTGCGGAATTTATAGTCGGCTTTAGTTTATTGTGTCAACCGACTCCGCGAGCTTTAAGGGCACACACATCCTTACTTAACTTCTCACATAATTCTATGTAATGGAAGTATTCATATTGCTTACTAAAGAATGCTGGAAATGTGGTTTCACGACCAGAACCGGCTTGAGACACGTCAGTATTCTTAAGTCTGTAATAGTTTAAGAAGAAGTAATTATCACCTGTAATCCTATATCCATGTGATTCATATCCTTGATTACACCTTCTAAATTCCTCTACCCAAAAGTCATTATACTTCTTAGATCCCTTAGGATAGGAACAATACTTACCATCTCTTAATTTAATCTCTCTAGCTTCAGTAAACCATGCAGGATCAAAGTCTAACCCTCTCTCCTCGTCTACTGGTCGGTAACCAGTCAGTTCATAAGATAAAGTAGGATCGAAATATGTAATCTCCTCGTTAGCAGTAACATCCCATTCAAACTTAGTTTTAACTGTTGATTCCTTATTAATTGGTTCTACGTAAGGTATAGCCTCTACTAATTCGGGTTCTACTCTATTTATCAATTCTTGAACTGTTTCTGGAACTTCTACTTTCTTCTTAGGTCTTCCACGTCCAGCCATAATTATCTATCGAAATGCCCTATATCACCTTCACCTCTGACTCCAGTTTCCTCTTCCTGTTCTTTCTTATACATGTATTCTAGTGACTTGAGTTCATCCACCACTTTAGAAACCGATTGCATCTCCTTCATCACATCATTAGTCTTCCAAATAGGTCTTCCAGTAATGGGATCTCTTTCACTTAAATCTATAGTATCGAAATAATCAGTAATTTTATCAACTACTCCTTGAGCGGCTTTGATAAGTTTAAGTGCTCTGGATTCATTTTGCATATCTCTATATTTCCTACATGCAGCTCTGAAGACTGGGTCTGCCCATTCATCTTCACTTAAATTAGCATCTTGTAAACAGGCTTGGTGTCTGTCTTGTTCTGCATAATCAGAATAGGGAGACGCCCAGTCTATCATTAGCCATATGTAAGTAAGCTCTCTATAAGCTCTAGATTTATAAATGCCTTTAGGGTCTTCTTTGGTCTTATTCCTCTCATTAGTCCATAGAGCAGCAAATTCCTTAATAAGAAGAACCTCTGGCTCATTTATAATCACTTTATTATTAGCATTATCAAATAGGAATACCTTCATAAATTATTTATACGATTTGCCAGCTAAGGCTTTCTTCTGAAATCCATTAAACTTCATCTCTCTTGTACTATCTGCTGAGCCAGGACCTCCGTTTATATGACGAATGGCGTCACCTTTAGCATTTGATGGAATACTCCATTTATTGCTAACTGTACCGCCCATATTCTTCTTAATACGTTTCTTAGCTTTACCACCACACTTGAATGCAACTAATGTACCTCCATTTAACTTTTTACCTATTTTATTACTACGTGCAGTTGCTGCTTCAGATTGTGCCCTTCCACTACCCTGGTCTTTCATATCCACTCTAGTTTGTTCAGAAGGTGACAATTTCCTATAATCAGATGGAGTCATCTTCTTATAAGGAGTCTTCTTGTTACTTAGGTTGTAAATTCCCTTCTTAGTATGAATTGTATCATTCTTAGTGATGGTATTACCATCCTCATTCTTCTTAATTCTCTTCTTAGCCTTTCCTCCGCATTTATCTTTGAATACGTCAATTACTTTATTACTTTCAGCCATAGCCTTCTTTCTACACTTAACACAACCTCCAGCCATATATTTCTCAACCTCATATCCTTCTGGACATCTACCTTGAAGTCTCTTAATGTAGTCTATTCTAGCTCCGTCTTTAGCTTCCATTACTTTAGATTTATTACTCTTCCAATCCGTATATAATTTATTAATCTCTTCCATACCAGTATCTAATAAGAACTTCTGCAACTCTTCATCGTTCTTAGCTCCAGAGATAGCATATAAATAAGAAGCAAATTCTTTACCATCCTTATTTAAAGTACCTCCATCTTTGTAAAAGAGAGGGCTAAGAACCCTCTCTTTATTATTGACTGACATTGTTATTCTACTTTTAATAAGTCTTTGGTATTAAAGACAGCCTCTTGAAGAACACCTTCAGTGGAGAACCATCTGCATCTAATACCTATAAAGTAATCATCTCTCTTCTCATCTTTGGATGGTCTAAACGTTATAGTTTCCTTTTTAACTACAATCATCTTAGGCTTATAAGGAATATCCTGCCTAAGAGTTACCACCTCTCCTGGTAAATAAAACACTTTCTCTTCCATAATTACAATTTACTAAATCTCTCCTTTAATCCCTCATTAATAACCACTTGAACTTGCTGTTCAGCTACTACTTCAAATCCCTGTCTGAAGAATGGTACAGGTACTCCAGATGAACGTCTGTAATAAATATCGTCACCCGGCTTAACAAACTTACATAAAGGACTTACTTCTATTACATTAGCAACTACTGATAATTGATATTCTGTATCCTTCTCTCCAGTATCTGGATTCTTAAATGCTCCATCATATTCTGGAATAATAAGCCCACCTTTAGTTACTTCAATCTTCTGATATGGATTTTTAGCATAAGGTTTTACTAAGATGTATGAATTAATAGGCATAATTTCCATTGAATTCATCTTCTCTGTAACTTCCTCAGCTTTAGCAAGCTCGTCTTTAATATTCTCATTTAAAGCTTTAGTGTAAGCATCTACTGCCTTATTATGTGCTTCCACAGCAGCTTCCTTCTTTAAATCTTCAAATCCATCTGCACCAGCAAAGCTAATTCCTTTGCCACCAAACATTAAATCCATTGTTCCGTTGTTACTCATAATTAAATCATTACCATTTACCTGCGGGGCATACAGAATCTAAGTCTCTAACTTTAGCACTGAGTCTGCATCCGCATCCACGTTTATAACCATCTTTCTCTTCAGTTGATACATCTCCAGTTTTAGGATTCAGCCATAACTTACTACTACATAAGTATCCTAAAAATGAATCCTTTCTAATAGGACATTCTTTACAAATTCTCATTCGAGCTCTAGCTATATCAGCATTATTTCCTAGTAGCTCATTTAAATGTCCATTAACAATATTAGCTAATCCCATAGATTCTAATGAGTTTAAATATGGTCTTCTACTATTTAATATCTCAGAACTCAGCCTGAAGGATACTCTAAATTACATTAACTCATTAGAACTCTATAGGCTTCCTTTTATCCCTAAGTTCCTCTAATACACACTGCTTTCTGTAATATTTAAGGAGTCTTTCAACATCATCCTTTAAATACTCTACTTCGTGTTCAGTAACATTGCCTGAATGATCATAATGTACTAATATAAGTTTCTTAACTACAAAGTCTGGATTTATTTGCTGAAGCATCCACGCATATAAAGATAATTGTAAAGTATAATGTACTTTATTACAATCCATTAGATTATTGATAGGATACTTCATCATTTGGCTCTTCTTAGTTTTAGTATCGAAGAATGACTTCTCATCCAGTTTCTTGTTGGTCTTATAATCTACGATATAGATATCATTACCATCCTTAATTAATAAATCAATTTGTCCTGCCAATCGTACTACTCCATCGTCAGATTTGTAATAAATTAGATACTCTGGATAAACGCCTCTTTCAATATCTAATTCATAATAATCTGCACTAACTTGAAATTCACCTCCCACTCCATACTGTTTAACTGTACATTTCTTTTTACCTGTATACATATGCTCTAAATCAGAATGAATAGAAGTACCTCTATCGGTTGATGCTTTATTGGTTCTTTGCCATTCATCCAGTATGTCTTGCTGTACAGAATTAAATTCTGTTTCGTCTAAATCATATGTATCTATAAAATACTTCTTATCGAATTTCTTAGTATCCAGTAGATGTTTCTTCTCCACAGAGAACTGCGCAGGACTTAATAGTTTCTGCAATGCTTTATACTGTGACCAGAAATCTGAGTTAAACTCTTGACAATACTGACCAATCAATGTTGTTACTGAAGTATGTCTTCTACCATCATTCTCATTCCAATAGGTGTGGGTTAAGTTGTTGAAGCACACCTGACCATTCCTTTTGTCCACTTCCATAATACTCTTTAAATTTCTCCTTAACTGAGTTATAATCTAGTAAGATAGATATGCGTTGTGCATAAGGAGCTATAACTGAATTGTAATATCCTAAGTGATATTGCTTCTTATTCTTATACAGTATAACTATCATTCCTTTAGGGTCCTTTAATCCCATCAGTGGATAGAGGGCTGCTGATTTAGCATCACATTCCTCTAATAAAGTACACAAATTGGGAAAGGTTCTAAAGTAGGATTGAATACTATCCATACGTAAGAACTGATTATCATTTATAAGCTCTATCTCCTCACCGTAGTTCATATACTCCAAATCAGTCCATAATTTAATACGAGCTTTAGTATCATAACCTCTTCTTTTTTCTGTCAAGGCAGTTAAATGACGATAAGACAAGCCATGAGTGCTATTTAGCGTATTATGATAATTTAGTAATAATACATTAGATGCATCTTTGTCTCCTTTCAGAATTGCATCCACATAATCATTAATGACTGGAGTAATCATCTTAGTGTATTCTTCAGCAGCTGCTTTATCATAAGCCTCTACTTTAGTATAGTCTTCTAGAATAGCTTTTGTGTGGTTAGATATATGTATTTGCAGTAATACGAACGCCAAACCAATTATTATGATAGTTTTAACATTAGTATTAAGCTTATCTATCCACTCATACAACAGTTTAAGCTTGCCCAATAACATTAATCTGCCAATTAGAAGTTGATAGTTAATAATTCATTAAATTCCTTAGTACTTATTAACATTAACCCTACTAATCATTAATTCATCTAATTCATTTGATTATTTGCAAATATAGCCCTAAATTTGTACACAACAAAGTGATTTAAAGTGTAATTTAATTATGGAATTTAACGCAGAGCAATTAAGACTATTGGGTGATTCTCTAAGGGACAAATTTATTAATGCAGGCTTAGATAGAATCCCTATGTTTGCTAGTGGTAATAAGCTAGTCAACAAAGATAAGAAAGGTAATAAGATACATATTAAGAAGAAGAATAGAGGTAAATTTACAGCATCAGCTAAGAGAGCTGGACAAAGTGTACAAGAACATGCACGTTCTGTACTTAATAATCCTAATGCTACTCCTTTACAAAAGAAGAGGGCCAACTTCGCACGCAATGCAGCTAAATGGAAGCACTAGTTATGAAATTTAAGTACGATAAGCAAAGGAAACTATTGTTCTTCATAAATCCGTTACTTCCAGTAAAAGGATATCAGTATATGAATATCTGTGGTATTCTATTTACTAGAAATGAATCAGCAATAGATAGAATGACTGATTCAACGGTACGACATGAAGTAACTCACACTAAACAAATTATTGAGATGGGAATCATATTCTATTATTTATGGTATGTGATTGAGTGGTTAATTAGACTGCTAATTATGGCTGATAGTCATAAAGCTTATAGAGCTATATCTTTTGAGAAAGAATCTAGAGCAGCAGGGGCTGATCCTAATTACAACAGAAAGGTGTTTCAATATAGATGGATTAATTACTTATAATTATTAAAGATTGTATTTATGTCTAAGGTAAAAGAGGATACCGCCAAGGTTGACAATACGGCAGTAGTTAAGCCAAAGGTATTTGAAAGACTTAGGGTAACACCTAGGAAATACGAACTTGTCGACCTTGGTGGTACGAGAACTAAAGGAAATGCTTCCGTTACTTTGTCAGAAATTAAAGGTAACCCATCTGATTATGCTGGAGCTTCTATACTTGGTGGAGGTAATTTAGAGGGCAGAAACTTAGTAGCTCAGTACATATTCGGAGAGAATCCAATTATTAAGAGAGTATTCTTTAATAAAGCTACCAGTAATATTAAACCTATTAGTAATAATGAAGCTAAGAGATGGAATGAATCTCCAAATGCTCCGGATCAAGTAAGGCTTACTAAACAAGCAGCTTTAATGGATAAGGTAGGAACTCCATTTATATTACAGCAATCTAATCCTATATGGATTGAAGGTAGATCTGTTAGACAGGCTATGAAAGTAGGAGGTAAATTTACATTTAAGAAATCTCCAGCAGTCAAAGATGCAGAGAAACTTAATGGTAAACGAGATATGCGTAAGAAGTTTGTTAAGTCTAGCAGACCTACTTACAAGAGACGTATTCGTAAAGGACAAGTGGGAATGAGATTCGTTAGTTATGTTCCAGTAAACAATCCTACAATAGATTACACTGACATTACTAATCCTATCAATCCATTCAGTGAGTATTACATACCTACTACATATAATACAGAGCAGGCATTAGTAGTACCAGAAAGAGAAGACAGCAAGTCTGATACAGTAGAAGAAACTCCAGTAGTAGCTAGTAAGCCTATAGCAGAGCCAGTAGTCAATAAGCCAGTAGCTAGTAAAGTAGTAGTTGATAATACTGCCAACTCAACTTGGAGTAGTCCTTATAAGGACAGAAGTAAATGGATGGCTGACCTTACCAATGCTTATAAGAGAGCAGGTATCACTAATGATAATGCAATTAGAATGCTGGTATCACAAGATGCTTTAGAAAGTGCTTGGGGACGTTCTGCACAAGGTAAATTCAATTTCGGTAATCTGACTACTGGAGCTAAATGGAAAGGTGATTATGTAACTGGTAATGATAAGAATGCTAAAGGTGAAGCCATTAAGCAGAAATTTAGGTCTTATAACTCTATGGATGAGTATGCAGCAGATAAGGTACAGTTCTTAAAGAGACTATATGACTTTGAGGAGAACGATGATATTAATAAGTTTGTAGCTAAGCTAACTGGTTCTAATAAAGGTAAGAGAAGATATGCAGAAGCTAGGAATTATGCTGATACATTGAAGAAGGTATATAATAGCTACAGAAGTGGTGGAATTATTAAATATCAAAATCCAGCTCAACCTATTAAATATATGGGAGGTTATGATAAGAGAGGTAATATGGTATTGCCAGTTACTAATGAGAATGGTATGAATAATGTAACTCTACCAGAAGTAACAGTTACTCCTAGAAATATTAATCTGGCTGGTGCTGTAGATAAAGGTAGGAGAGAAGCTGCACCTTATATTAGTACATTATTAGCAGGTACAATGTTTGGGCCTCTTCCAGTATTGAGTGAAGCTATAGGTAGTACAACAGTTGATGAAGGTGCTCCCGAACTAGTGCATTACATGTACAGACCAAGCAAGGAGCAAGAAGCTGAATTGGCATATAATGTTAGACAATACTTTAAAAGACCAGAAGGACGTGATTATTTCCGTCAGAGCTACTGAGCAGACAGCTAGAGGAACCCAAATCAAGAATTATTATGGTCTAAATGAAGGCAATCAAGACATTACACCTACAATGTGGGAGTATGCGAGAAGAAATTATGTTAAAGATACTGGAATAAATAATAATATGACAGAGTGGCTTAACAGTGTGGATGAAAGAGATATTATAGCTTTTACTAAGTGGCTTAGTAAGCACTCACCTGCGATAGCCGCCCCATTAATAGGAGGAACATTATATGATGACAAATGGTAAAACATCTTCTGAACTATCAGAACTAATTTATGAGGATTATGGTAAATTCCAAGTTCTTAATGAAGCTAACATTATACGTACTGACGAAGAGATAAAAGAACTGTTTAATTGTAAAGGAGAATGGGAAGTTACAGATGGAGTTGCAGATATGAGTTTCTAATTATTAAATAAGAATTAATATGGATAATAAGTCTGATAAACTAATTGTACACTGGTGGAAAGATGGTAATGTGAATGACGTAATATCTACTATAGGATATTTGGTGAATTTAAATGCTAAAGAGATACAATTGGCAATCAATAAAGGAATAGAGGAAGACATAATTCATATACCTATGGATTGGGTCTTCCAATATGGCAAACTTACTAGTAATTAAGTCTCATCAATAATTTGGCTAGAAGGAGCAAGCTTAACACCAATAGGATTTACGACTTTAAGTCTAGAGATGCCAGTTTCTGCATCATACATATAGACTACTGCTCGTTTTAGCTTACCTCCTATGTAAACAGCTTCTTCTAATTTGTGAACATTATTGTCTTCACTGATATATACCATATCTCCTTTAAATAACTTTCTATCAGCCATAATTTTAGATATTAGAATTAATAATGCAAATATAACAATAATTATTAATATTCCAAGACATCCTAAGAGAGTATGGAACGCATTAACAGGTAGATATTTTATATATCCAGTAGCTGGAACAATAGGAGGAATAAATTATGATAGAAATGAGTAGTAGTGAGTATGATGAACTGCTTAACGACCTTTATGCTAAGGTTGAAGCAGGAGAGATAACTGAAGAAGAAGCTTGTAAGAAGATGTGGAGTGTAGATAAGATATGGATGGCCCCAGACATTCGTATACCGCACGATATACCAGATGATTATATACTACCAAGTAACAATACTTAACATGGTTCATTAGTTTAACTACTTACCGATTAGTAACTTTACATCATAAAACAAAGCCAGACTGCTTCGGACAATCTGGCTTTGAACTTATCTACGTGGCAAGCTTCTCCAGTGACTATGAACGAATTGGGTTCCTTCATAGCGATAGTAGGAGTGCACGAAGACAGTTTTTACCTTAGATGAGTTGTTAGTTCTCATAACCTATCCTCCAATTAAGGGTTATTAGATAACTAATCTGCCATGAAGTAGCTCTTAATTCTCTTACGAGATGAGGATAGCTACTCTGGCAGCAAAGATACTAATTATTAGCAATATCAGAATTGATAGAATGAAATTTACTACATTCCTAAAGCAAATGTTTACCTCACACTCTGGAATTAGTAGTAAGAGAGTATGTGGGGTGATAGGATGGTTTGTAGCAGTAATAGTATTAATTTATTGTACTGTTATGTGCGTACAAGCTCCACTGATGATAGATACCTTTCTATTATGTGTGATGGGATTATTAGGAATTGATAGTGTAACTGGTATATGGAAGAAAGGATTTATACATAAGGATGAAGATAAGAAAGAATAAATAAAGCCCAGCCTAGCAATTAAGCTAAGTTGGGCTTTTATTGTTATAATTATTGCTATGTTTATTGAGAATGTTACATACAATTATTTACTGGCACTAGATATAAATGTGCCAGAGTCATATGGGTTCCAATTACTAGCATCTCTACGTATAGTTGTCTGTCCTAAGTTAAATTGCGGAACTTCTACTATATTGTCAAGAACTTTAAATAATTCTTCTAAGGTTAAGTCTGGAAGTTCTAACATTATAGCATTATAATGTCTAGGATAGTTTCCACTAAGTATTATCATAATCATTCTTTAGTTTTAACATAGAGTTGACAATGGCAAGTTCCTTCTTCCATTTCTCTAAACTCTTTACACATACATACTGTATCTTCATCTCTTATTAATGAGCATGGACAATATCTTTTACCATACTTATCTTTATTATGCTTTAATCCTGCTAGGACTGTTTCCTTTACTTCTTTATTATCAGTTACTCTTATCATTTTTATATCGGTTTGTAATTTCAACTAACCCAACGCCTTCATGTGGATTGTGAAGTAAATCCAGAACTGCCTTATTAATTTCATTATCAAGCTCAGAACTAACTATAAATGGTTCTGGTTGAATTTCCTCAATAACTTGTTCAAACATTTGCTCGGTAAGTGTATTATACCAGGGCTCTTCTAATACCATTATAACCTCACTCATAAATACATTGTCATTATCATAGGTAGGTAATAGTACCAACCATCATATACATATGCATCTCTAAATAATGCCTCTTCTACCAATTCTATTTCTTGCATGTAAGTTCTCATTTAATTTACATTATCATAATGAGAATTAGCTGCTATATCTTCTAATATAATAATAGTATCGTATAATTCATCTGGAAAGAATGAAGTTATATCCGATATTACTGATTGCATATATTCTTTAATCTCATCCAAAGTCATTACTTTAAATTCATCTTGACTTAAATGTTGATGTTTTAGATGCTTATTTATAATATCTATTATAATTAATAGATTACTTTTATCGCTCAGATATAAGTCTCCCTTCTCGGGGTGGGAAGCAACCGCAAATATATCTGGATGCTTAGTAATCATTAATTCATATTCTTCATCCGTTAAGAGATTCGCAAGTGCAATTGCTTTATTATGTAACAACTGCACTTCTTTTAATGCAAATTCTTTATTAATTCTATCAATTTGTCTCATTTACTTGATAAATGAATATACATTAGCTAGTTGGGCAATATATTCAATATTAGCCTTATTAGTAATTCCTTCTGCTATCTTATCTAAAATGAGTATTTCAAGAACTACTTTCTTATCAGCTAAATCTTGATAAGGATTACTTATCACAGCACTTTTAAACTCATTTTCTGATGCTATTGTAGTAAATCCAATAGTATCATCTGCTTCTACGCGCGAACTTGTAATTTCTACTTTAGGTTCTTCTTTAACTTTAGATTCTTTAATTTCTTTAGCCATGCTTTAATAAATTTTAATTAGTTACTTAATGTGATTAAAATTCACATATTTATTATTATTTAATTTGATGTTACAAAGTTAGCTATATATTATTAATATACCTAGTAATATTATTATATTTAATATATATTATATATTATATAATATAATTTATAATTACCATAATATTATATTGCCAACTCGAAACTGTAGTAGGTGTAGTGGCAGTCTGCGCCCCTGCGGGGCTAGCCTGCAATTAATAAGATCTATAGATTGTAAGTTATATTCCAATTTAATATAATTATATATTCCAACTTGAAATTTGGCAATTTAAAATCTATATATAATTACTATAATACTATCACATAAGTATATATAATAGGCGCGGCTGCCGAAATCGGCATTCGCTTAGGACTGAGCTAAGTGCAAGATAAAAGATAGTAAATTATTAGTACATAAATTTCAAATCTTGTATATGTCGCACTCTGTAGTACGGGGTGCTATATTTATACCCCTCCCACTCCCGGGGGGTGGGTTATCATATTATATATCTCGAATACTCCAGTTTGGTATATATTGCTAACACATCAGTTTAGTATATATTGTTAACACATCAGTTTAGTATATATCTCGAATATGGCAGTTTAGTATATATTACTAATACTCTTGGAGTGTTACCCCTAACACCCCTCACCTATGTTT
>OJQZ01001712.1_pt1 | contig 11063 bp, 8 predicted proteins | sample 1599071 | NCBI WGS metagenome assembly OJQZ01 (sample SAMN03922525, study PRJEB24848) | human gut metagenome | isolation source: stool sample | host: Homo sapiens | place: Germany | collected 2010-05
ATCTACACTATCCTCTTCGTCGGCAGCGTCAGATGTGTATAAGAGACAGCTTTTACATTCACCTCGTTCATGATCAATGCTTTCACTGCTTCGATGTGAACTTTCTGTTCTTCATCCACTACAGGAATCATGATACACTGAAGCGGCTGGCGAACTTTGATGTTCACTTTACGACGCAATGCCAATACCATAGAAGTTACGTCCTGTGCCATTTGCATACGGGCTTCCAGTTCCTTGTCTATCATTTCTTCCTGATACTTCGGGAATTCAGCCAAATGAATAGAAACCACATTATCACGTCCTGTAGCAGTGATCAAATCCGTATACAGACGATCGGAATAGAACGGAGAAATAGGCGCCATCAACTTCGCAACTGTTTCAAGGCAAGTATACAATGTCTGATAAGCAGACAGTTTATCCTGAGTAAATTCACCGCCCCAGAAACGTTTACGGTTCAGACGAACATACCAGTTAGACAGATTGTCATTGACAAAGTCAGAGATCAAACGTCCTGCCTTAGTCGGTTCATATTCATTATAGCAAGTATCTACTTCCTTGATTAAGGTGTTCAATACTGACAAAATCCAACGGTCAATTTCCGGACGTTCTGCCATCGGAACATCTGCTTCTTTATATTCGAATCCGTCTACATTGGCATACAGCGCAAAGAACGAATATGTATTATATAAGGTACCGAAGAACTTACGGCGAACTTCTTCTATTCCTTCAACGTCGAATTTCAAATTATCCCATGGAGATGAGTTAGTAATCATGTACCAACGCAACGGATCAGAACCATACTTCTCAATCGTAGTAAACGGATCGACAGCATTGTTAAGACGCTTGGACATCTTATTACCGTTCTTGTCAAGTACCAGTCCATTAGAGATCACGGCTTTATACGACACACTATCAAATACCATAGTAGCGATAGCATGCAGTGTAAAGAACCATCCGCGTGTCTGATCCACACCTTCCGCGATAAAGTCAGCCGGATATACTTCACGGTTATCCAGAATGTCTTTATTCTCGAATGGATAATGAATCTGTGCATAAGGCATAGCACCGGAATCAAACCAGACATCAATCAGGTCAGATTCACGCTTCATCGGCTGGCCGTCTTCCGATACCAGAATGACATCGTCTACATACGGACGATGAAGGTCTATCTTATCATAATTTTCTTCGGTATATTCACCCGGTACAAAACCTTTATCCTTGTACGGATTGGATTTCATAAATCCGGCAGCTACCGATTTTTCGATTTCATTATAAAGTTCTTCTACAGATTCGATACATATTTCGCTCGTTCCATCTTCTGTACGCCAGATAGGCAGTGGAGTACCCCAATAACGGGAACGGCTTAAGTTCCAGTCATTCAGATTTTCCAGCCATTTGCCAAAACGACCCGTTCCGGTAGACTCCGGTTTCCAGTTGATCGTCTTGTTCAGCTCCATCATACGTTCCTTGCAGGCTGTAGAGCGGATAAACCAGCTATCCAACGGATAATAAAGCACCGGCTTGTCTGTACGCCAGCAATGAGGGTAGTTGTGTACATGCTTTTCGATTTTGAAAGCCTGATTGTTTGCTTTCATCATCATACAAAGAGCGACGTCCAAAGATTCGGCAGTCTGTGCTGCTTTCTCATCATATTTGCCGTCTACCATAAACTGCGGATCATAGGCATTCTTTACCCATGCCCCCTGATATTCTTTGTATTTGTCTACATCCACACATTCTTTCACGAAGTTTTCATCCAGTTCATCCAGTATATAGAACTTACCGGTAAGGTCTACCATCGGACGGGTTTCACCCTTCTTGTTAATCATGAAAAGTGATGGTATACCTGCCGCACGAGCCACGTTCGCATCATCCGCACCAAACGTCGGTGCAATATGAACGATACCTGTACCGTCTTCTGTCGTTACATAATCACCCGGGATAACACGGAAGCCTTTATCACTTACTTTCCAGCTACCGTCTTCCGATACTTCAACCGGTTTCACCCAGGGAATCAGTTGCTCATATTCCATACCAATAAGGTCAGCACCTTTGTATTCGGCGATTACTTTGAATGGTACGAGCTTATCTCCTGCCTTATAATCTTCCAGTTTCAGATCAGCAGCTTTCGGATTGAAATGAGTATTTAATAAAGCCTTAGCCAGAACAACTGTAATAGGTTCTCCTGTATAAGCATTATATGTCTGAACTGCAACATAATCAATCTTTGGTCCTACACAAAGTGCTGTGTTTGAAGGCAATGTCCAGGGAGTTGTTGTCCAAGCAAGGAAGTAAGGAGTTCCCCACTCCGCCATTTCCGGTTTCGGATTCTTCATCTTAAACTGGGCAACAGCTGTCGTATCCTTTACGTCACGATAACAGCCCGGCTGGTTCAGTTCATGAGAACTCAGTCCTGTTCCGGCAGCCGGAGAATATGGCTGGATTGTGTATCCTTTATACAGCAAACCTTTCTTATGCAGTTGCTTCAGCAGCCACCACAATGTTTCAATATAACGATTGTCATACGTGATATAAGGATGCTTCATATCCACCCAATATCCCATCTGATGAGTCAGGTCTTCCCATTCCTTGGTATATTTCATCACGTCCTTACGGCAAGCAGCGTTATAATCTGCTACAGAGATTTTCTTACCAATATCCTCTTTTGTGATACCTAATGCTTTTTCTACACTTAGTTCCACAGGCAGTCCGTGGGTATCCCATCCGGCTTTACGCTTTACCTGGTAACCTTTCATTGTTTTGTAACGACAGAAAATGTCCTTAATGGTACGAGCCATTACATGGTGAATGCCCGGCATACCATTAGCCGAGGGAGGTCCTTCGAAAAACACAAACGAAGGGCAGCCATCACGTTCTGTCATACTCTTGGCGAAAACCTGGTTTTCGTCCCACTTCTTCAACACATCTTTGTTCACCTGTGAAAGGTCAAACTGCGAATATTCAGTAAATCTCTTACCCATAGCTATATCTACGATTTTACTATTTACAATTTACAATTTGAGGGGTATCCCCATTTTTAAGGGTGCAAATTTACAAAAACATTTGTTTAGTTGAGCAAAAAGCAAGGACTTTTAATTGGAATCATGTGAAGTTATCGTTTATAAATGGATGTTGCATTAAACAAAACCGATATCTCCTTGTTTTAGTGGGAAAATAAAAAGCACTTAAGTTATGAATTACGGTATTAGTATTTTATTCAGAGCAATCCCTTTGGCGATGGCGGTCTTTTGCTTCGGATACGGAGCATTCATTTACGGTTATGGTGATGCGGGAAACCGTCTGGTGGCAGGTCCTGTTGTATTTTCACTAGGTATGATATGCATTGCGCTGTTCTGTACGGCAGCCACAATAATCCGGCAAATCATACATACCTATAATGAAGCGACAAAATACGTTTTACCTGTTGTGGGCTATCTGGCAGCTATCATAACAATTATCGGAGGTATCTGCATTTTCAATGCCGCTACCACTACTTCAGCCTTCGTCGCAGGGCATGTCATAACCGGTGTAGGATTTATCACAGCTTGTGTAGCTACCGCCGCTACCTCTTCCACCCGATTTTCTTTGATTCCGGCCAATGCCAAAGCTACCGGAAATGAAGTGCCGGAGGGAGCGTTCTCTATTGGCCAAAGACGGGCAATGATCTTTCTCGCAATCGTCATTTCCTGTATCGCATGGATATGGGCGTTCATCCTGTTAAGTAACAGTCATTCCCATCCTGCTTATTTTGTAGCAGGGCATGTGATGGTAGGGCTCGCATGTATTTGTACCAGTCTGATTGCATTGGTAGCAACCATAGCCCGTCAGGTCCGGAACGACTATTCGGAAAGAGAACGTAACAAATGGCCGAAACTGGTTTTACTCATGGGATCGATCTCTTTTGTATGGGGCATATTCGTCATCCTTGCCGACTCGGGAAGTGCAAACGGCACTACCGGATACATCATGCTTGGCCTTGGTCTGGTATGTTACAGTATTTCCAGCAAGGTGATTCTGCTCGCTAAGATATGGAGACGGGAGTTCAAGCTGGCCAACCGAATCCCTATGATTCCGGTACTGACAGCATTAACATGCCTGTTTCTGGCTGCCTTTGTATTCGAGCTTGCTACCGTAAACGCTGATTATTTTATTCCGGCACGAGTTTTAGTAGGACTGGGAGCTATTTGCTTCACACTGTTTTCTATCGTCAGCATATTGGAAAGCGGCACATCTTCTAAATAATAGAAAAGTCATGTCCCAAAGGTATATGTTTACTCTCTTTTAGGCACAGATTACACGGATTTCACAGTTTTTGCTATAAATGAATGTCTTTAGAACCGTGTTAATCCGTGTAATCCGTGCCTAAATACTTTTTACAATCAATAGGCGCTTTTACTCTTATTTCTTGAATCTGACTTCGTAAACATCATTTCTACGATCCTTCAGATTGCGCACACTACCGTAAGTATGGAGTGCATTCAATAAATCCAGATCGACATCCGAAACCAGAATCATTTCCGTATTCGGAGTGGCTTCCGCCCGTTTTCCATCAGTTGGAAAAGCAAAATCACATGGAGTGAATACTCCCGACTGTGCATATTGAATATCCATATTATGAACGCGGGGAAGATTTCCGACACAACCTGCTATGACTACAAAGCATTCATTTTCAATCGCACGTGCCTGGGCACAGACACGAACACGGGAGTAAGCATTCTGTGTATCAGTCAGGAAAGGTACAAATAAGATTTGCATTCCCTGATCTGCCATCAAACGGGAAAGTTCAGGAAATTCCACATCATAACAGATCAGCACTCCGACCTTCGCACAATCTGTATCGAAAGTTTGCAGCAGTTTACCACCGCTCAATCCCCAACTCTTGATTTCATCCGGAGTAACGTGCATTTTTTCATACATCTCATAAGTTCCGTCACGCCTGCAAAGGAAGCCTACATTATATAACAGACCATCTTCCTTTACATACGGCATACTTCCTGTGATAATATTGATATTGTAACTGATAGCCAGGTTTATAAAACGGTCTCTAATCTCATCGGTATACTTTGCCAATCCACGAATAGCCTGCGATTCTCCTTTATCATTAAACTTCGACATCAAAGGAGCGTTGAAATATTCCGGAAAAAGAACAAAATCACTTTTATAATCTGATACGGCATCTACAAAGAACTCCACTTGTTCGAAGAGGTCGTCCAATGTCTTGTAACTACGCATCTGCCACTGTACCAGTCCCACACGGACAGTCGTCTTTGGGTTGATATATTCCTGCGTAGGCGGCTGATAATAAATATTATCCCACTGCAACAAACAGGCATAATGCTTGGATTCCTCATCATTCGGCAAATAATTGGTCATTACCTTGCGAACATGGAAATCATTCGATAATTGGAAGGTAAGAACCGGATCATAAATTTCACGCTGGCGTACCCGTGCGATATATTCTTTCGGGCGCATCTTATCGGCATATTTATGATAATTCGGAATACGACCACCGAACATGATAGCTTTCAAATTCAATGTTTCGCAAAGTTCCTTGCGATATTCATACATACGACGAGCCAGGCGCAAACCGCGGTATCCCGGATGAATAAACACCTCAATACCGTACAGGATGTTTCCTTCCGGATTATGAGTATTGAATGTTTCCTTACCCGTAACTTGTGCATACGTATGGTCGTTCTTTACCTTATCATAGTCAACTATAATAGAAAGAGCACAACCTACAATCTTGTCGTCAACGACTGTCACAATCTGCCCCTCCGGAAAAATACTTATTAATTTCTTTATCTGGGCATGAGTCCAGAATACATCGCTACCGTCAGAGTAAACACGGGTAAACGATTGGGATAACTGTGCATAGTCTTCAATTTGAAGATTACGTATCTGTACTTTATTGATTTTAATAGGATGTTGTTCCATAACAATACATGTTTTATAAAAAGACAGTGCAAAGGTACAGCTTATACTTTAATACTGTTTTTAAACCAATGAATATTTATCATTCTTACTTCAAAGTCTCCTATTCGATGTCTTGATTTCCTGTACGCACAGTCCGGAGTATTCTATTTATTACTCATACTTGATTTTATTGTAAACCAACTGCATGTATTATTTGCAACTCTCACTAACATCAGCATGACCGGAACTTCTACCAATACCCCTACCACTGTAGCCAATGCAGCACCGGATTGCAAACCAAAAAGCGATATGGCCACAGCCACCGACAATTCAAAGAAATTGCTTGCACCAATCATTCCGGCAGGTGCAGCTATACTGTGAGGCAATTTCCACCATTTCGCCCAACTATAGGCCACAAAGAATATCAGAACTGTTTGCAACACAAGCGGAACAGCAATCAATACGATGTGCAATGGATTGTTCAATATGGTTTCTCCTTGAAATGAAAATAAAATGATAAGCGTTAATAGTAATCCGCCAATCGTATAATTATCAAACTTACGGATAAATACAGTATTAAAATATTCTATCCCTTTTCGCTGGATGACCAGTATACGGGTTATTATTCCGGCAGAAAGAGGAATGACAACAAACAATACAACTGAAAGCAATAATGTATCCCACGGAATCGTAACGCCACCTATACCCAATAAAAAAGCAACAATAGGAGCGAAAGCAACCAATATGATTAAATCATTCACTGCAACCTGTACCAATGTATAGGCAGCATCCCCTTTGGTCAGATAACTCCATACAAATACCATTGCCGTACAAGGTGCAGTACCCAATAAGACTGCCCCTGCTAAATATTCTTCGGCCAATTCGGCAGATATTAGAGACTTGAAAACAACGTAGAAAAATAGATAAGCTATTCCAAACATTGTAAAAGGCTTTATAAGCCAATTTGTAATACAAGTGATGATAATTCCTTTCGGACGCTTACCAACGTTTTTAATACTCTGAAAATCTACTTTCAGCATCATGGGGTAAATCATTAACCAAATCAGGATAGCCACAGGTATAGACACATTGGCGTATTCTAATTTACTCAATGTTTGCGATATTGCCGGAAACCATTGTCCGATAGCAATACCAACAACAATGCACAAAGTTACCCAAACAGTCAGGTATCTTTCAAAAAATCCAATTCCTATATATTTTTCCATCCGATCAAGGCAGCATTACCTTTTGACAATTGTTCTACTTTCTCAATCCAATTCACTTCATTTTGCGCTTTCGCCTGCAAGAATGTATTTTCCGTATTTGTCATTGACAGGCAGGCATTTACGGCCCACCATTTGTTATTAATTCCGGCACGCTGCAAATCCATTTGCAGGCGTTCAGCTTCAAACACAGGTGTCGCTTCAGGTAAAGTAACAATTACAACTTCCGTTTCCTTTGGATTACGCAAGCGAGGCAATAAATTGGCTACCGCTCCCGTAACTGCTCCTTGTGTACGTTCTACTTCTCTATGGTAGCTTTGGGTAGCATCCAAAAGCAACAATGTATGACCTGTCGGTGCTGTATCAATCACTACAATTTCATTGTCCGCCTTATCTACAATTTCGGCAAATGCCTTGAAAACTGCTATTTCTTGTGTGCATGGCGAACGTAAATCTTCTTCAATATATTCCATATCTTCGGCAGTCATGGTTTCTGCCGCTTTGCTACGAACTTCATTCTTGTAGTTTTCCAATACTTCCGCTTCATCAATATGACTGACTGTGATACCCGATTTTATAGCGATGTCATAGTTCAGATGATTTGCCGGGTCAGTGGTAGTAAGATGTACCTTTGCACCAAGTTTTATTAATTTCAGAGCTATTTCAGTTGCTAAGGTGGTTTTACCTACACCGCCTTTTCCCATTGTGAACACTACCCTCTTACCGGAAGTATAGAGGTCATTAACCAAATCGTCTATACTTTTGGCATCACTTATCGGCTGATAACAAATATCATCCGTTAGACTGTCGCTGTATAACATACGGCGTATATTAGCTATATCAGATAAATTATAAGAACGTAGAGGAACGCTGTACATAGGATATTCAGATAGTTCAGCAGGCATACCCTGTAATGCTTTTTGCTGCCTGTTATGCAGTTGTCGTGACACATCATCCGCTTCATTCAGTTGCTGTAAAATACCATTTATCACCAATAACTGATTTTTAATTCCCAATAGCTGTAATTCATGTGAAGAGCGGGCAGCTTCTTTCAGTGGAGCAATTTCTGGACGACTGACCAATACTAACCGAGTTGCGCTTGTATCAGATAGGGTTTCTACCGCCTGTTTATAAATTCCTTTCCGTTCTTCCAAGCCTGATAACTGCCCTAAACAGGATGCACCATGGGCACTTTCACTAATAAATGTACTCCACGCAGATGGAAGCTGCAACATTCGCAATGTATGTCCGATAGGTGCTGTATCAAAAATAATATGGTCATACTCCTTTGCTTTAACAGCATCGGTAATAAAATCTGAGAACTCATTAAAAGCAGCGATTTCCACCGTGCAGGAACCTGAAAGCTGTTCTTCCATATTCTGAATAACACTTTCAGGTAATTTTCCCCTGAAAGGTGCGATAACGCTTTCTCTGTATTCTGCTGCTGCCTGCTCAGGGTCAAGGTTTACAACAGTCAGTCCCGGCACTTCTGAAATAGCTGTACCGTGTCCGTTTAAGGATTGATCGAAAACATCTTGTAAGTTAGAAGCCGGATCTGTACTGATAAGAAGTATTTTCTTTCCCATATCAGCCAAACCAACTGCTGTGGCACAAGCAATGGAAGTCTTTCCTACTCCACCTTTACCTGTAAAAAACAGGTATTTAGTCAGTGCTATATCGGATAAATTGAATGCTTTCATTTTTTTTTAATATAAATCTGTTATACATTTATTTAGCGGGCATTAAATCTAAATTTACTCCCGTCCATTCACTCATTTGTTTAGTGGTAGGATAAACTTTAGAAACTGCAATTTCACCATCTACCAAAGTAATAGGTAAAGCTTCTGCACCATTCTTTTGAAGATATTCATTTACTGTTTTATTACTCACATACACCTGTGGTTCATCCCGTAAGTTGTGACGGATAACAATAACACCCTGTCTTTTCAATGTTTCGACAACAACTGCAATCCTCATTAATTCAGGATTGATATTTGTTCCACACAAACCTGTAGGGCAACACATTGCCGGGTCAAAAATTTCTATCTTTTTCATACTGTCTTTTATTTTAATTTATCAAATTGTTCAGAAATAAAAAACGACCGCATAATAGATTCCTATGACTATAAAGAGTATAGCAACAATTTTGCGAAACCATTTTTCAAAAATTTGTACGCTGTTATAAAACCGACCTAATCCGGCTACACTATACGCCAATATCCAAGCAACAAGGATTACAGGCACCCCTGTAGCGATAGCATATATTACGGGTAAAAAATACCCGCCCGTTTCTGCTGCCGCCAAAGGCATAAGTATACCGAAATAGAAAACTCCACTGGTGGGGCAAAAGGCTAGAGCAAACAAAATACCCAATAACAAAGCTCCCCAACTACCTTTTATATTCTTCTTTAGCCCCTCTCCGCCAATATTGATTTTGGGTATATTTAGCTTTATAATATCGAGCATGAATATCCCTATGATAATTAATACCGGAGCAATCAGCATCTCACCGTATTTGCTTACCACCTTTTGAACCATATACATACTTGCCCCCTCACGAAGAACCGGAATAAGAATAAACCCAAGTACTGTATAAGTCACTATCCTGCCAAATGTATAAAGTAACCCATTTATGAATATACGGTGACGGTTTTCTATATCCTTACCTATAAAACCTATTGCCGTTATATTAGTAGCCAAAGGGCACGGACTGATTGCCGTTAAAATTCCTAAGATAAAGGCTGTTATAACAGGGACAGAACTATTGTCTAATAGTGATTGAAGAAAATCCATCCTACAACTGTTTTAGCAATTCATCAACTTTATTTTTAATTCCCTCTTTAAATTTGTCCGGTGATTTTCTTGCATTGGAAAAACTGAACTCTGTCATGTTGTTTACATTTTCTTTTCCATCTTTCCAACCATTCACAAACAGGGACGACCAAGTAACTTCGTACTTGTCCGCAATTTGCCCGTTTTCCTTTTTTGAAATATCTATAACCTTATAGATAATCCTATCGTCTGCCTGCTCTTTGGAATAAAGGCTATCCAAAAGGGCTACTATATTAGTTTCTATTGCCCGACAGGTGATACAACGCTGCGCTCCGTGGAAATAAAGCACCTCAATATGGTCAGGCAGCTTTTCTTCCGTATTCTGTGCCTCTGTTTTTGCTTTTGCACCATTACCACAGGATATTAAGATAATGGTTGAGAATAGTAAATAAAAGAATTTCTTCATAACTATAGTATTATTGGGTTATCAATTCTTTTACTTCTGCAAGTGATAATCTTTTCCCAGCAGATACGATTTTTCCGTCAATGACTAAAGCCGGAAGACTTAAAACATTATATTCCATGATTTTTAATAAATCTTCCTCTTTGATTAATACGACATCGCAACCCAATTCAAAAATTGCTTGTTTAGTTGTTTCATACAATGCCTTACAGCCTGCACACCCGGTTCCCAATACTTTGATTTCCATTTTCTATTCTATATTAAAGTTTATCTCTTAATCGTAATTCGTAGAACTACGAACAACATTCTTAAAAAAAAGTGCTGTTATCCACAGCACGATGTTCCTGTACATTTACAATCTCCCAAAAATGCAGCAAATAATTTGCGGGCAACTTCCCAATTTTCCTTGTTAATACAATATCGCACCTTGGGCGTTTCTATTTCTCCCTGAATTAATCCTGCATCTTTCAGCTCTTTCAAGTGCTGTGAAACGGTTGCTTTAGCAATAGGCAATTCTTCGTGAATATCTCCAAAGAAACAACTTTCCTGTTTAGCCAAAAAACTAAGAATAGCCATTCGTGCCGGGTGTCCCATAGCTTTAGCAAAACGAGCTATCTGCTCCTGCTCTACTGTATACTGCCTGTCTCTTATACACATCTCCGAGCCCACGAGACTAAGGCGAATCTCGT
>OJQZ01001720.1_pt1 | contig 10996 bp, 8 predicted proteins | sample 1599071 | NCBI WGS metagenome assembly OJQZ01 (sample SAMN03922525, study PRJEB24848) | human gut metagenome | isolation source: stool sample | host: Homo sapiens | place: Germany | collected 2010-05
ATTCCTTTCTCTTTTGTAAATACTCTCACGAAATGGGGGACATCCTGAAATCCCACCAAATAGCAAATCTCGGATACGGAGTTTTGTGAATGCGTCAGCAGGTTGCATGCGGTGTCCAACCGGTATCGTGTGACGAACTGTGAAAAGGTCATGCCTTTGTGACGTTTGAAGTAGGAACAGAAGGCGGAGCGGTTCATTCCTATTTCGGTTGCGATGTCGTCTAATGAAATCGGATGGATATAGTGAGCCATGACGTAGGCGCAGATTTGCTGCATGCGCCGCACGTCACGTTCTATCCGCATGGGTTTGCCGACGAATGTGTAGTCTGATGCCGTGAAGAGGATGGGAAGCAACCGGAACATTTCGCATAACCTTCCTAATTCGTCCAATCCATCCATCTTGGTCAGTGCGTGGCGGATAAGACGTGAGCTTGCCGTTCCGAATGTCAATGCTTCGGTCGGGAAGGTCATTCCGGCAAGCCGGTTCCGTAATTCCGGGAAAGTTTCCATACAATTCAATACAAAGGAATGTTTGAAGGCCACCATCCGGTAGTGGACGTGCCCTTTCTCGTCGGCGGACGACGGGGAATAGTTCCAATGGTGGTGCATGGAAGGAGGTATTAAAGTTACATTTCCTTCAGTAAAAGGCAGTAAAGTGTCGCCGGCCATTCTTGCTCCGCGTCCTTGCACCACATAGTACAATTCCCAAGCATCATGCCGGTGCAACTTTGCCTCGAGTCTCGTGTCTATATGTTGGTCTATGAAAAAGAAAGAATGATTTTCCGTTTCCGGTAATTCATACGGGATTACCACATTTTCCATATCTGAGATTTTTGTATATGCAAATGTACGACAATTATTTGATACGATAAGGCAAAATCTCTACAATAAAGAACGCTATCTTTGCCATTGTTAATGACAAATAAGTTCAACCTATAAACGAATGACACTATGGATTTTTACGAAGTATTGGAAAAACGTCGCACGTATCGCGATTTCTCAGACCGGGAAGTGAGCGACGAGGTTCTCAAAAGAGTTATCGGTTCGGCATTCAAAGCTCCAACCAACGATCATTTGCGCCAGCTTGAGTTTGTCGTTGTGCGCGGCCGTGAGAACATTGCCAAGGTGATTGCCCCGCTTGCCAAGAACATGGTCGCGTTTAAGGAGCTTGTGTTCGAGGTGGATGAGTCGGGCGACAAGGATAAGATGGCGATGTTTGCCGACGCACTGCCCAAACAACAGAAAATGTTGATGGAGAGCGGGCTGCTTATTATCCCTTTCTTCCGTCAGCAGACACATCCACTGTTGAAGCCCGTGGAACAGAGTTCACTTAATTACTTTGCCTCGGCTTGGTGCGCGTTGGAAAACATGTTGCTTGCTGCTACCAGCGAAGGGCTTGGGGCTGTATTCCATATTCCCGTGGGCGACGAGGCAGACAAGATAAAGGAAATAGTGAAAGCTCCGGAAGGTTACGAGTTCACTTGTTTGCTGGCTATCGGATATCCTGCAAAGGGTGCTTTCCTTCCTAAACAAAAGGAAATCCGTATCGAAGACAGGATACATGCGAATGCCTGGTGATAATCGTTGAACGAGACGGGACTTTCAACTGTTAAGTATTTGGTTATTGAACACACTTGTGTGACATAAAGCCACAGAAGTAAGGTTGGCAGAAAGTCTGCCGTTTTTCGGGGGTGCGCGCAGTGAAAGTGTGCCAAAGTGTCAGTCCTGAAGCTTTGGCATGTTTTTCGTATGGATTGGAGTAGAATTTTTAAAATGTACAACTATAAAATTTATCCATTATGAGCATTAAACCATTAGCAGACCGTGTGCTGATTGAACCGGCTCCGGCAGAGACGAAGACAGTAGGTGGCATTATCATTCCCGACACCGCCAAGGAAAAACCGTTGCAAGGTACTATCGTTGCAGTGGGTAAAGGTACGAAAGACGAAGAGATGGTCTTGAAGGAAGGCGATACCGTGCTGTACGGTAAGTATGCCGGTACGGAACTGGAATTCGAAGGCAAGAAATATTTGATTATGCGACAGAGCGACGTGGTGGCTGTGTTGGCATAATTTTTCGTTTTATACATTAATATATAATAGACAAAAGAAAGGAATAGAATCATGGCAAAAGATATTAAATTCAACATAGAAGCCCGTGAACTGATGAAGAACGGCGTGGACCAGTTGGCCAATGCGGTAAAGGTTACTCTCGGCCCGAAAGGACGTAACGTCATTATCGAAAAGAAATTCGGTGCGCCGCATATTACGAAAGACGGTGTGACCGTAGCCAAGGAGATCGAGTTGGCCGATGCGTTTGAAAACGCAGGTGCGCAGTTGGTCAAGAGCGTGGCCAGCAAAACGGGTGACGATGCCGGTGACGGAACGACCACGGCTACCGTATTGGCGCAAAGTATTGTGAGCGTGGGCTTGAAGAACGTGGCTGCCGGTGCGAACCCGATGGACTTGAAACGCGGTATCGACAAGGCCGTGGCCAAAGTCGTAGAGCACATCAAAGGCCAGGCTGAACAGGTGGGCGATGATTACAACAAGATAGAACAAGTGGCTACCGTCAGTGCCAATAATGACCCGGAAATCGGGAAACTTTTGGCCGAAGCTATGAAGAAAGTCAGCAAGGACGGTGTGATTACTATCGAAGAGGCTAAGGGACGCGACACTACTATTGGTGTGGTGGAAGGCATGCAGTTCGACCGCGGCTACTTGTCGGCTTATTTCGTGACTGATACGGAGAAGATGGAGTGTGTGATGGAGAATCCTTACATCTTGATTTACGACAAGAAGATTTCCAACTTGAAGGATTTCCTGCCTATCCTTGAACCGGCAGTGCAGAGCGGTCGCCCGTTGTTGGTGATCGCCGAAGACGTAGACAGCGAGGCGTTGACTACTTTGGTGGTGAACCGTCTGCGTAGCCAGTTGAAGATTTGTGCCGTGAAGGCTCCGGGCTTCGGCGACCGCCGCAAGGCTATGTTGGAAGATATTGCCGTGTTGACGGGCGGTGTGGTCATCAGCGAAGAGAAGGGCTTGAAGTTGGAGCAGGCTACCATCGAAATGTTAGGTACTTGCGACAAGGTGACTATCTCTAAGGATAACACGACCATCGTTAACGGTCATGGACAGAGCGAACTCATCAAGGATCGTGTCAATCAGATTAAGAATGAGATTGCCAACTCTACCAGCGACTACGACAAAGAGAAGTTGCAGGAGCGTCTGGCTAAGTTGAGTGGTGGTGTGGCTGTGCTCTATGTCGGTGCGCCGAGTGAGGTGGAAATGAAAGAGAAGAAAGACCGTGTGGACGACGCTTTGTGCGCAACGCGTGCAGCTATTGAAGAAGGTATCATTCCGGGTGGCGGTGTGGCATATATCCGCGCCATCAAGGCTTTGGAAGGCTTGGAGGGTGCCAATGCAGACGAAACCACAGGTATCAATATCGTAAAACGTGCCATCGAAGAGCCTCTTCGTCAGATTGTGGAGAATGCAGGTTTGGAAGGTTCGGTGGTTGTAGAGAAAGTACGCCAGGCTGAAGGCGACTTCGGTTACAATGCCCGTGAGGACAAATACGAGAACATGAAAGCCAGCGGTATCATCGACCCGGCCAAGGTGACTCGTGTGGCTTTGGAGAATGCCGCTTCTATTGCCGGTATGTTCCTGACTACCGAATGTGTCATCTGCGATAAGAAGGAAGAAAAAGCCGATATGCCGATGGGTGCTCCCGGAATGGGGGGCATGGGCGGCATGATGTAAGCCGGACAGTTTACGGAAACCTATTATAATGTGAAAGGGAGAATGCTCACGATGAGGAATTCTCCCTTTTTTATATTTCACCTATAGCAACGGTAGGAACGGTGTGTCGCCGAGGGCGTGGAAAGAAAAAGGACCCGTTTTTCCGGTCTTCTGCGAAAAACTTTATATCTTTGCCCGTACGAAGGCCGGGGACGGGTAGGCATGGCCAATCGGGAAACGGTATTTTCATGCGTCTTTGTACTCGTCTTCCATGGTTAGGGTTTTCCAAATAAAAATGAATATAATATGGGATTGGGAAAATGGATAGGCAGTGCGATGGGATTCATGACGATGGGCCCGTTGGGTGCACTGGCCGGTTATTTTATCGGTTCGTGGTTTGACAAGCAAGCTGTAGGCATGCAAGAGGATTTGCAAGCGGATGAGGCGGGGCGAGTCCGCTATGAACAGGGGCAGCGAAACAGCTTTTTGTTTTCGATGTTGGTGATGGCCTCTTACGTGATACGGGCAGACCGGAAAATCATGCACAGCGAAATGGAATTCGTCCGTCGTTTCCTCCGTGCGAATTTCGGGGAGAGCGCGGTCGAAGAGGGGGAACAAATCTTGATGAAACTCTTCGATGAGGCCAAACGCTTGGATGGTGTGTCTCCAGTGGCGTTTCGGGATATGATTTTCGATTGCGGCAGACAGATTGCCGCACATCTGAACTACGGCGAGCGATTGCAGTTGCTGAATTTCTTGGTAAGGATTGCGCAAAGTGACGGGAACGTATGTGCGGAAGAGATAACGGCGTTGCGTGAAGTGGCTTTGGCCATGGAGTTGTCAGCCGGAGAGGTGGACTCCATGCTCAATTTGAAAGGCGAATCTTTGGCAGATGCCTATAAAGTACTGGAAATAGAGCCGTCGGCCACGGACGAAGAGGTGCGCAAGGCTTTCCGCAAATTGGCTCTGAAACATCATCCCGACCGCGTGGCGACGTTAGGAGAAGATGTGCGGCGGGCTGCGGAAGAGAAATTCCAGCAAATCAACAATGCGAAAGAACGTATTTACAAAGCGAGAGGTATGAAATGATTAACCTGATAAGCAATATAGGATGAAACTAAAGCGAATTTTGATTTTTTGTGTATGGGGACTTGTGATGGCGACATCGGTAGGTGCCCAGTCTTTGGAACGTATTACTCCGGGGCAGGAATGGCCGGACCGGAAGGGGGAACACATCAATGCCCACGGGGGCGGCCTGTTGTTCCATGAAGGTAAGTATTATTGGTATGGCGAGAACCGGCCTGCACGCGGGTTTACCACCGAAGTGGGCGTAGAGGTCTATTCTTCTTCCGACCTGATGAATTGGGAAGACGAAGGAGTGGCTTTGGCTGTTTCCGAGGAGGCCGGGCACGACATAGAACGGGGCTGTATCATGGAGCGTCCCAAGGTGGTACGCAATCCTAAAACAGGGAAATTTGTCATGTTGTTCCATCTGGAACTGAAAGGGAAGGGCTATGCGGCTGCCCGTGTGGGCTTTGCCGAGAGCGATTCTCCGGTGGGGCCGTTCCGGTTTATCCGTTCTTTGCGCCCGAATGCAGGCAAATGGCCGACGGACTTTTCGCGCCGTGACATCCGAAAAGCCAAGAAACTGAAGGAAGCGGACTATAAGGAATGGTGGACGCCGGAGTGGCGTGAAGCGATTCGTGAAGGGTTGCTTTTGGCGCGCGACGTACCGGGCGGACAGATGAGTCGGGACATGACCGTGTACGTGGACGATGACGGTAAAGCCTATCATATTTATTCGGCAGAGGAGAACCTGACGTTGAACTTGGCTGAACTGACGGACGATTATTTAGACTACACCGGACGGTATGTACGTATCGCGCCGGGCGGGCAGAACGAGGCTCCGACCATTTTTAAGCGTGACGGCGTGTATTGGATGATTACGAGTGGCTGTACGGGTTGGACACCGAATGAAGCCCGCATGTTCAAGGCCGCTTCTTTGTGGGGGCCATGGGAGCCGCTTCCTTCTCCTTTTGTCGGGAAAGATGCCAAAAAGTCTTTCCATACACAAGGTACGTATATTTTTAAGGTAGAAGGAACAGAAGACGGTTTCGTGTTCATGGCCGACCGTTGGAATCCGCAGAGCCTGAAAAATTCCCGTCATATATGGTTGCCGATAGATTTTGAAGCCGACGGTACACCGGTTATCCGTTGGGTGGACAGTTGGTCACCGAAAGATTTAAAATGATGAATATGATGAGGACTTTGGCTTGGTTCTTTCTTTTGTGCTGCTGTGTTTCCTGTTTTCAACGTGCCGGGCAGTCGAAAGAAAACCGGAGAACTATGCAAACCAGTCATGAGGAGAAGCCGTTGAAACCGGAAGCGAATAAGACCAATGTCGAAATGGATTCTGTGGACGGAACGGAAGTCGAAGATGAGTTTGACGAGTTGCATGCCGGACTGTTAAGATTGCCTTGCAATGACGGGCAGGATACCGATACGGTGTATCATTATCCCACAGGGAAAAAAGTAAGAATTGGCAGGCACTGCGGACGGGCATTGTATCTGGAGTTAGGCGAGTTTTATGACGAGAACACATACGGTGGGGCTAAAGTTTATTGGGGTGACTCTTTGATTTATGCCACGGACCTGGAGATTGATAACGATTGGCAGACATGCCATGTGTATTCCGTCCCGAAGTCGGAAGTCACGTATGTGTTGTTGATGATTAATGACCGTCCTTCACCCAATATCTGGCATATCTTGTACATGAACGGAGAGCACATACATTTGGTGGATTCTGTGTTGGCAGGCAACGATTACATAGAAGGAGGAAGTTATTTCCACGATACGGTGATTTACGGTGACATAGACAATGACGGTTGGATGGAAGTCGGCGGGAAACACTGGACGGAGTATTGGGCTGATTCCATGACTTATCAACCGTGCTATATTTACCAGTTGGGAGAAGAGCTTGAAATGGATTCATTGGCTTCAATCGAAGAAACCAAGAAAGCATACGATGGAATGTTTATCGGATTTGAACCGGCTACGGTGTACAATCCCAATGAAAAACAACATGTGAAATAGGAGTGGAGGATTGATATACCTGATATGTTATCAACGGAATATAAAAATCCATATCATACTTTCAAGGAGTAATGATATGGCTGTCTCTTATACACATCTGACGCTGCCGACGATCGTATTCTTCCGGCCTGTTGTCTTAACCAAAGGTATTCCGACTATTTTTTTAACTTCATCAATTCCTTAGTGGCTTTTTTCAGTATTTTGGGGTCGCAGGTCGTGTCCAATGTCGTTTGTGCTTTTTGTAGCAGTTTACGGCGTTGCTCCAACTGCTTCAAAGTGAGTGCCGGAACCGGAATCTGGCGAATGTCGTTCACCGCAATGCTCAGCTCGGACCATGCTTCCAACCGTTCCCGTTCGGTCTGCGTGATGTGCATGACGGAGCCGTGGCGCGGGGTGAAGTCGCCGTGGGTCTTCGTGTTTTGCACGAATGTGAAGTCTTTCAGGTTCGTGCTCTTGCAGAATTGGTAGAAACCCTGTGCGTAGCAATCGTACATCAGGACATACTCGTCCGAACCGATGAGGGGAAACACACTGGAACCTTCCACCGGATATTGCCCCTCTTTTTGCAGGTGCCGCCATTCGATGGTGTAGGGGCCGGTGGGGCGGGGTGCAGTGGCACGTATCACGCCCTGCCGCGTGCGGAATCCTTTGTTCATGACCGAGCGTCCCTCGTCTTTGAAGAACAGCACGTATTCTTTCGCTTTCGGGTTATACACGATGTCCCCGTCTATGGCAGCCGTGCCGAAGTCGAACAGCAGTTTCGGCTCCGTGATGTCCGTAAAGTCTTCGCTAACGTAAGAGTAGAACAGCTTGAAGTAAGGCTGCTTGAAGTTCGGGTCTTCCGTAGGATACTCCCAGTCGTGCCGCCCGATGGAGTAATAAATCATATATTTCCCAACCTCGTCGTCCCAGATGATTTGAGGCGCCCAAACGGCATGCAGGTTTTTGCGGTCGAATCCCGTCAGGTCGGGGAAACGGGTGGGGAAGTCGATGGCCGTGTGTTGCCAATGGATGAGGTCGGTGCTCTTCATCAGGATGAGTCCGTCGTTGCTTTGCCAACCCTCGTCCGAGCGCATGTCCGTCATGACCATATAAAATGTTTTCCCGTCCCGTCCTCTTGTGATGTACGGGTCCCGTATGCTTTTCTTCAGGGCGATGGTGTCCGAGGCCACGACCGGACGCCCTTGGTTGAGGGACGTGTAGTTATATCCGTCGTCGCTCAAGGCATAACGTACTTGTTCGCCGTAAGGGGAATTGTTGGAGAAGAAGGCGAAGAGGTAACTGCTGTAAGGAGAAGGCTCGGCCGTTTGTGCCAACACTGGTGCCATGGCTCCGAGGGTGGCGGCCAACATGCCGGTCATCATTCGTTTTTTGAGTTTCATGATTAGGTAATGTTTAAGTTTTGTTGTATATGTGCGGGCAAAGATAGGCAGAATCGGCCGATAAAGGAAGTTTTTGCGGGGGCTTTTCGCACGCTGTGGCGAGAATGTGGCATTTTTTGCGTTATGCCTGATTGCCCGTCTCGTCTTTTTTTTGTCACTTTGTGACCGATACAATGAAAACTAATCAATGTGATGAAAAGGATTTTTTTTTGTGGGATACTGGCGGTTATGGCGGCCGGACAGGCAAGTGCCGATGTCGTGCCGGAGCAAGTCAGTTGTGTGGTGAAGCCTTTGTATGGGCATAGACAAGACCGTTCGCCGGGACGTATCGTTGCCGTGCGGTTGAAAGGCCCCGAATTGAAAGGCGAAGTCCGTGTGGATGTGGCGTACAAGAAACTGAAGGAGACTTCTACCTTCCGTGTCGATGCGAAGGACTCGGCGGAGGTGGAAATCATGTTGCCTTCCGCCTTGCCTATGGACAAGGCCGCGAACGTTTCGCTGACGGTGCGCGGAACGGAAAAGAAAGTGAAGACGAAAGTCACCGTGGAGCCGATGCGGCATTGGACGGTGTACCTTTACAACCATTCGCACGTGGACATCGGTTACACGAACACGCACAAAAACGTGGAGATGTTGCACAAGACGAACGTGTGGGAAGGCATGAAACTGGCCCGGGAAACAGCCGGACATGTGGACGGTGCGCGCTTCGTGTGGAATCCCGAGGTGACTTGGCCGATTGAACGCCTGTGGATTTCAGAACCGGAGAAACGGGATGAGGTCATTGCGGCTATCAGGCGCGGCGACCTTTGTGTGGATGCCAGTTATGTGAACCTGAATACGAGCATTTGTTCGGATGAAGAATTGTTTCATGTATTCAAGTTCTCGCGTGAGTTGCAACGGCTGTCCGGCGTGCCTGCCGATGTGTTCCAACAGTTCGACATCCCCGGCATTTCCTGGGGACTGGTTCCGGTCATGGCACAGGAGGGCATCAAGTACGTCATCTCGTGGCCGAACACCGACCGGGGCGGCAACGCGCACTCCCGGAATATAGACGGCATGCCTTTCTGGTGGGTAGGACCCGACGGCCATTCCAAAGTGTTGTTCCTGCAACCGGGCAAGTATTCCAACAGCGGCAGCATGGACAAGGGGAACACGACCGGGCGGCCTTGGTTCGGCCAACGAGACCCGCATAAGGTTCCGGCACGCATCCGGATGGGGAGTGCCAATGTAGACTTTACGGGCAAGCTCGTGGAGTTGGAACGTAACCATTACCCCCTCGATTTCATCGTACTCTCTTGGACATTGTGGGACAACAGTCCGGTGGATGCCGATGTCCCCTACGCCGTGAACGAATGGAACAAGAAATATGCTTATCCGAAGATTGTCATCAGCGGCGGGCATGAAATCATGGCGCGGTTGGAAAAAGATTATGGCGACCGCCTGCCGACCGTAACGGGAGACTATACGGAATACTGGACCGACGGGTTGGGTACGGCTGCCAGGTTGACGGCCATTAACCGCCGTAACAAGGAGAGAATCACGCAGGCGGAGACCGTGTGGTCGATGCTGGCAGGAGGAGCTTGTGCCCCGCGTACCGATTTCGATGAAGGTTGGCGTTATATCATGATGGGTTCGGAACATACTTGGGATTTTGAGAATCCGTGGGAACCTTATTTCCATGAAGCCATCGGAAAGGTGAAACAATCTTATTTCCAGGAAGCGGAAGCCCGTTCGACGGCCTTGTTGGACGAGGCGTTGGGATTGGCCACGGACAAGTCCAACGGAGCGTTGGGGCCGCGCGAAGGGCCGTCGAACGGCGGTATCGCCGTGCTCAACACGCAGTCGTGGGCGCACGGCGGGTTGGTGACGCTGACGGCCTCCGAGAGCCAGAAAGGCAACAAGGTAGTGGATGATGAGGGGAACGCCGTGCCTTCGCAACGTTTGTCTACCGGCGAACTGGTGTTCTGGGCTTCGGACGTGCCCGCCCTGGGCTCGCGCCATTATCGTGTGGTGGAAGGCGATGCCGTGCCGGGCGATGCCTGCAAGGTGGAAGGCTACACGTTGGACAACGGTTGCGTGCGTGTCACGATAGACGGCAAGACAGGAAACATCACGGCCTTGACCCGTGCCGGGGAAGATCACAATTATATCGATGCGTCGGTGGACGGGGGGGCCAATTCGTGCAGTTGGCTGCCGGCCAACGAAAACAAGCCCGAGGCCGACAAGGTGCAGGCCGTCACGGTGACCGAGCAAGGCGGCTTGGTGGTGGAATTGAAAGTGGAATCCACGATGAAAGGCTGCCGTTCGGTGACGCGTACCGTCCGTCTGGTGGCCGGACAACCGTGGGTGGAGACCACCAACGTGGTAGACAAGCTGCCGTTGTTGGACAAAGACGGCATACATTTCGGTTTCGGTTTCAACGTGCCGCAGGGTGTGACGAAGGTGGACATCCCTTGGGGCGTGATGGAAATGGAGAAAGACCAATGGCCGCAGGCCAACCGCAACTGGATAGCCCTGCAACGTTGGTTGGACGTTTCTAACGACACGCACGGCGTGACTTGGTGTGCCTTGGATGCCCCCTTGTTCGAGTATGGCGACCGCACGGCCAACATTTCGTTGGGATGGGGCGGACAAGGGCCTTGGCTGACCAAGTTGGAACCGTCTTCCACGGTGTATTCCTGGGCGATGAACAACCATTGGCACACGAATTTCCCCCTGACGCAGGACGGGCCCTGTCTCTTATACACATCTGACGCTGCCGACGAAGAGGATAGTGTAGATC
>OJQZ01001744.1_pt1 | contig 10812 bp, 10 predicted proteins | sample 1599071 | NCBI WGS metagenome assembly OJQZ01 (sample SAMN03922525, study PRJEB24848) | human gut metagenome | isolation source: stool sample | host: Homo sapiens | place: Germany | collected 2010-05
TTTTCCTCCCATATCCTTCCGGCGGCGTCTGCCGCGCGGTCTCTCTTTTGTTCAGGCAGTACCGCATGATTCCAAGTGCCGATACGGCGAGCGAGGTGCGGCAGATGCTAAGCCAAAAGCGCAGATAATACTTTGTGTATTATCGAGCATTTTGGCAACGCAGATGCCGTGCCGCAGCCGCCGGAACGGTGCTTGAGCCGTCAGGCGGGAATTGTGCGGTACTGCCTTCAGTATAGCACACCCGGGCGAGCGGTGTAAACAGAAAATGGAGCAGCGCCGTTTTTCTCTGCCCATTTTGGGGTTGACAGTCCTGCCCTGCGGTGTTATCTTATATCGGTTCCAAAAAACGGAACGGATGTCAAGATACAGGAGTACTTTCTATGAACGATTTTGATACATTCCGGCGCGAAGCCGTAGCCGCCGTCCGGGTGGCGCTGCAATGGTTCTTTCTGGCGGTTCCCATGGGTCTGCTCTGCGGATTTCTGGGCACCTTGTTCCATCTTGCTGTCGAGCACGCCACCGAGCTGCGCGCCGCGCAGCCCTGGCTGCTGTTCCTTTTGCCTGTGGCGGGTCTACTCATCACCGCCCTTTATAAAGTAACAAAGTGCGAGGGCGTGGGCACCAACAACGTTATCCGCGCTGTGCAGAGCGGCGAACCGGTCAGCATTCTGCTGGTGCCCGCCATCTTTCTGGGCACGGTGCTCACCCACCTGTGCGGCGGCTCTGCCGGCCGCGAGGGCGCTGCGCTGCAGATGGGCGGCAGCATCGGCTGGAACCTTGGCACCCTGCTGCGGCTTAAGGACCACGACCGCCGCACCGCCACCATCAGCGGCATGGCTGCGTTCTTCTCTGCCCTGTTCGGCACCCCGCTGGCGGCGGCCTGCTTTGCCATGATGGTGGAGGATGTTGGCCTGACCTTTACTTCTGCCTTTGTTCCCGCCTTTACCTCTGCCCTCATCGCCTACGGCTGCTCGCTGGTCTTTGGCATCGCGCCCACCCACTTTGCCCTCACCGCGCCGGAACTGAATGTCCGCACCGCCCTGCTGGTCATCCTGCTGGGTGTGGCCTGCGCTGCCGTTTCCCGCCTGTTCTGCTACACCCTCCACTTCATGGAGCACACCGTGCCAAAGCTTCTCCCAAACCCGTGGGTGCGGGTCTTTGCGGGCGGCGTGCTGGTCATCGGCTTTTCCTATCTCTTCGGCGTGGGGCGCTATAACGGCGCGGGCATGAGCGTCATCACCGCTGCCGTGGAGCAGGGACAGGCGCTGCCGTGGGATTTTCTGTGCAAGATCTTCCTTACCGCGCTGACCCTTGCCTGCGGGTTCAAGGGCGGCGAGGTGGTGCCCAGCTTCTTTGTGGGTGCTACCTTCGGCTGTGTGGTCGGCCCGCTGCTGGGTCTACCCGCCGAATTTGCGGCGGCGGTGGGGCTGGTGTCCATCTTCTGCGGTGCCACCAACGTCCTGATCCCCTCCATCCTGCTGGGCTTTGAGCTGTTCAGCGGCGCCGGGCTGGAGCTCATCGCGCTGGGCTGCGGTATCTGCTTTATGCTCTCCGGCCACCACGGCCTGTACAGCAGCCAGACCTTTGTTACCAACAAACTGCGCTCGGAGTATATGTCCCACAAGTGGCGCGTAAAGGTGAAAAAAGCGGAAGAGTAAGGTTTTGGTGCTAAAAACAGGGGGCTGTTGCGCAAGCAACAGCCCCCTGTTTTATCATAACAAAATTTCTCTTATGCCAGCGCGGTGATGGCCGCCACAGCCAGCACGATCGCACCCAGCACGATGCGGTAGATGCCGAAGAACTTGAAGTCGTGGCGCTTGACGTAGTCCATCAGGAAGCGGATGGCTGCAAGGCTGACGACAAAGGCCACGACGCAGCCCACCAGCAGCACGGCGATCTCGGTGCCGGTAATGGCCGTACCGGAAAACGCGAACTTGACCACCTTGAGCAGAGATGCACCCGCCATGACCGGAATAGCCAGATAGAAGGTGAACTCTGCCACGCAGGCGCGGGAGAGCCCCAGCAGCAGACCGCCCACGATGGTAGCGCCGGAGCGGGAGGTGCCGGGGATGATGGCAAGGCACTGCCACACGCCGATGAGCAGCGCGTCCCGGTAGCTGATCTGTTCCAGCTTTGTGACCCGGGGTGTGGTGCGGCGGTTTTCCACCACAAGGAAGAGCACGCCGTACAGGATCAGCATGGCGGCTACGGTGATGTAGTTATAGAAGTGCTCCTCCATCCAATCGTCCAGCGGACTGATGACCAGCACCGGCAGGGTGGCGGCTACCACCTTGAACCACAGGTTCCACACGCTGGGCTTGGAGATGACCTTGCCCTGCCGCAGCCCAAAGGGCCACAGCTTATTCCAGAACAGCACCACCACGGCCAGAATGGCACCCAGCTGGATGACCACCCGGAACATGGACATGAATTCTTCACTGGCATTGAACTTGACGACCTGCTCCACAAGGATCATGTGACCGGTGGAGGAGATGGGCAGCCACTCGGTAATGCCCTCCACGATACCCATCAGGATCGCCTTGATGATCTCGAAAAACGTAATAAATCCCTCCTGCAGCACCCGTTTGGATGCGTAGTTTTTTTTCAAAAGCAGTTCCAGTATACCATACTATGAGCCGCTGTGCATACAGATTATAGAAATTTTCCCCCGGGCGCTGTATTTATCTGCCCCGGGAAATGTGCTATACTATAAAAATAAGAAGTCTGTCCGCTTTCTGCGCCCGGCGCTGAAAGCACTGAGAACAACGAGGTGAACCTTCATGAACATACTGGTGATCGGCTGCGATCAGGTGGGTGCGGCGCTGATCCGCGATCTGGAACGCATCGGCCATGATATCTCGGTGGTGGAAAAGGACCCTGAGCAGCTCAAGCGTCTGGATGCCTTTGACGATTATACCTTTCACGGCACCGCCCTTGTTGGCGACCCTACCGACCCGGACACCCTGCGCCGTGGCGGCGTGGAGAACTGCGACGCCGTGGCGGCGGTGACCGAGGAGGACTCGGTGAACCTGATGGCCGCACAGCTGGCCAAGAACATCTTCCGCCGGGATAAAGTCATCTGCCGGGTGTCCGACCCGCATCTGCAAATTTTATACCACAAGGCCTACGAGCTGGAAACCATCTGCCCCACCGTGCTGACCGAGCAGGCGGTGTTCCGGGCTCTTTCCAAGTAAAACAGCCTGTTTTTGCTTTACAGACCGTAGAATGAGGTAACGATATGAAAGTTTGTATTGCCGGCGGCGGCCGGGTGGGCATGTATCTTGCCCAGAGCCTGCTGTCCCACCACCATAAGGTGACTATCATCGAGCCGCAGGAGGCGCTGTGCCGTACCCTTGCGGATACGCTGGATATCCCGGTCATCTGCGGCGACTCCTTGAGCTTTGACACCCTGCACACCGCCGATGTGGCCAGCTGCGACGCCTTTGTGGCGGTGACCAACACCGACGAGACCAATCTGGTGGCGTGCCAGATCGCCAAGCGGGAGTTTGGTGTAAACCGCACCGTGGCGCGCGCTTCCAACCCCAAAAACCGGGACATCCTGCACACGCTGGGCGTGGACACCGTGGTGTGCGGCACCGACAACCTGAGCCATATCCTGGAGCGGGAGATCGAGACCGACACCATCCGGCAGCTGCTTTCGCTGGGCGGCGGCACTGCCAGCCTGAATGAAATTTTGCTGCCGGAGGACTTTCAGTTCGCGGGCAAGGAGATCAAGGAGATCCCCATTCCCGGCGATGCCATTCTGGTCAGCATCACCCGGGATACCGAGTTCATCATCCCTCACGGCAGCACGGTGCTGCTGCCGTGGGATCGGCTGCTGTGCCTGACACAGGACGACACCCTGCATCTGCTGATGGATGCGTGGGGTCTTTCCTCCCACAAATGAGCGAGCAGGAGCTGCTGCGCACCGCGCTGGTGCTGCCGCCCCGCGCCCGCCGGGTGCTCTGCGTCTGGGCAGCTGTGCCCGGGCTGGTCTGCGCGCCCTTTGCTTTCTGGCAGAGCGTGTGGGCGGGCGCAGTCTTTTGCGCTGTATGGGCGGCGCTGGTGGCGCTTGTCCGGGCGCGCTGCTGCAGCTTTGTCGCCGCCCTGACGGCAGACAGCGTCACGGTGCAGGCCGGGGTGGCTGTCCCTGTGCTGCACCGCATCCCGCGCCGGGCGGTCACCGGGGTGCAGCTGCTGCGCACCCCGCTGCTGTGGGCGGCAGGGTGCACCGTGCTCCTTGTGCGCAGCCCGGGGCTGCAATTGGTGCTGCCCGGCATCCCCGCCGCACAAGCCACTGCGCTGGCAGCGGTGCTGATGGAGGGTGATGTATGAACCGGGAAAAGCACTTCCACCCGCTGGCAGCGCTGCATCTGCTGCGCAAGACTTTGCTGGTGTACCTTCTGCCGCTGGTACAGGTGCTTTTTGACCGCAACTGGGACGCCCTGCGTGCGGCGCTGCGGCAGGAGCTTGTGCTGCTGGTGTTTATCAGCGCCGTGTGCTGGGCGGTGTACTATGGTGGCCGCTGGCAGGTGGATGCCGAGGGCACAGTGCACGTCAGCTGGCGGCTTGGCGTGCGGCTGGACCGTGCCCTGCGCGCCGAAGGTCTGGCGGCGCTGGTGTTGGAGCAGCCCCTGCTCTACCGCTTGACCGGTGCCTGCCGGGTGGTTCTGTACCCTGTGGGGCAGACCAAGACCATCACTTTGTATCTTACCCGGCAGCAGGCCGAGGAGCTTGCCGATGTGCTGCTGCCGGTGACAGACCCGCTGTGGCACGCGCCCAAGGGCGGCGAAAAGCTGGCCTTTACGGTGCTGGGTGCCAACGGCCTGTCCACCCTGTTTTTGTGGTGGCTGGCCATCCACCAGACCCAAAGCTACGCCCCGGACGCCCAGACCGCCGCCCTTGCGCAGCTGGGACAGCTGGCGGCGCTTGCCGCCCGCTGGCTGCCGCTGGGCATGGCGTGGCTGCTGGTGCTGGCGGGCACCCTGTTCTGCATCAGTCTGGTGCGCAGCGCTTTGCAGGCGGTGCATTACACCGTCTGGCGCACCGACACCCAGCTGGGCAGCCGGGGCGGATTTATCCGCCGGTACGAGATGCGGCTGCGGCTCTGCCAGCTGAACTATGCCGACCTGCGCCGCTCCCCCGCCACGTGGGCGCTGCATTACTGCCCGGTGTTCGTCTCGGCAGGGGCGTGCCGCCCGGAGCTGCCCTTGTTCGTCTGGCGGGAGGGCACCCCGCTGCTGCGGGAGCTGCTGCCCGAGATGGCACAGCTGCCCCCGGACACTCGCGCCGACACCACTGACCGCAGCGTAGTGTTCTTTTTACCGGCAGGCATCCCGCTGGCGCTCTGCCTGCTGCTGACGGCGGTATCCCGCACCACCCTGCCCGCGCTCACTCTGCCGCTGCTCATCCCCACCGGGGTGTTCGCCGCCCTGCTGGGCGCAGCCGCCGTGGGCTGGCACCGGGAGGGCGTATGGCAGCAGCAGGGACAGCTGCTGCTCTGCCGGCAGCACCGGTTCCATCTGCACCAGCTGTGCGTGTTCCACCCGGACACCGGCTTTACCGCGTTGCAATCTCCTTGGGCGGTGACGGTGCAGCGTGCCAACCTGACCCTTGTATTTCCCGGCAAAGAAAAGGTCACGGTGCGCAGCGTGCCGCTGGCGGCTCTTGATTTTCTGGAAATATAGAAGTATACTTGCGATGCCCCGCTGAACCTACGGTCGGCGGGGCATTTTTTGTATCACAGACCAACGGAGACTATTTTATGATAAAGACTGTATTATTTGATCTGGACGGCACCCTGCTGAACACCATCGACGACCTTGCCGATGCCGGCAACTGGGTGTGTGCCCAAAATGGTTGGCCCACCTTTACGGTGGCGCAGTTCAAGCTGATGGTTGGCAACGGCATCCCCAAGCTGGTGGAGCGGTTCTCCCCCGCTGACGCCCGCACCCCGGCGCAGCTGGCGGCGACGCTGGCGCAGTTCACCGCCCGGTACGACGCCCACAAGGAAGACAAGACCGCGCCCTACCCCGGCATTCCGGCACTGCTGGACGCACTGAAGGCTGAGGGCATCCAGTGCGCGGTGTTCTCCAACAAGGCTGATGCCCTGTGCGGCGGCATCATTGCCCACTACTTTGGCACCGGCCGCTTTGACGCCGTGCGGGGCAACCGCCCGGGCGTGCCCACCAAGCCCGACCCCACCGGGCTGTACGCCCTGATGACCGAGCTGGGCGCAGACCCCGCCGCCACCCTTTTTGTGGGCGACAGCGACGTGGACATCCTCACCGGACACAACGCGCAGCTGCCCGCCATGGGCGCGCTGTGGGGCTTCCGCGGCCGTGCTGAGCTGACCGCCGCCGGTGCCGATGCACTGGCAGAGGTGCCGGAGGATATCCTGCGGTATGTGCAGGAGAGGAACAAGTAAATAATCAAGAGGCCGTTGCACAGCATTTTGTGCAGCGGCCTTTTGTGTATAGGACGATTTGAAATGGTCTCCGCTTCGCTCTGACCATTTTTAGCGGAAAAGCATTTTATAATAATTCGCGTTTGTCGCGGCCTGCGGGCCGCTCCAAACGCATTTTCACAGAGAGGGGCTTAAAGGCCAAGCGGCAGCTGTCTGAAAAAGCAAAAACGCCCTTGCGCATTGCGCAAAGGCGTTTTTATGACCCGTACGGGAATCGAACCCATGTTACAGCCGTGAAAGGGCCGTGTCTTAACCGCTTGACCAACGGGCCTTACAAATACAGAGCTTCGCTAAAACCTCCGACTTTCATCGTCCACTACTGCGGACGACCGTCCCCCTTATCTTAGCGAAACTCTGTAACGTGGTAGCGGTAACTGGATTTGAACCGGTGACACTTCGGGTATGAACCGAATGCTCTAGCCAACTGAGCTATACCGCCACATATTTAACTTGCACTCGAACGGTGCTTTATTATTATATCCATAGATGCCCCTTTTGTCAACACATATTTTCAAAAAAATTTGCAGTTTTTTGAGATTCTCAATTTATTTACATAGGTGCGTTGAAATACAGGTTTTCTTGTCAGTTTTGCAGCAAAAACCCTCTCAGGCGCTCCCGCTTCCCACGCAAAAAGCACCGCTTCCCTGTGCGGAAAGCGGTGCTTTTTTCAACCTTTTTCTGTCCGGTTGTGGAAAACCCGGTGCAGTTTTAGTCCTTCTTATTGGTGGGGACCATGACCTTCAACCCGCCCATGTACGGCTGCAGCACTTCGGGAATGGTCACGCTGCCGTCGGCCTGCAGATGGTTCTCCAGGAAGGCGATCAGCATACGCGGAGGTGCCACGCAGGTGTTGTTCAGGGTGTGGGCCAGATAGGTCTTGCCGTCCTTGCCCTTGACGCGGATGTGCAGGCGGCGTGCCTGTGCATCGCCCAGGTTGGAGCAGGAGCAGACCTCAAAGTACTTCTGCTGGCGGGGGCTCCAAGCCTCGATATCGCAGCTCTTGACCTTCAGGTCAGCCAGATCGCCGGAGCAGCAGTTCAGCTGGCGCACGGGGATCTCCATGCTGCGGAACAGCTCCACGGACATCTGCCACAGCTTCTCGTACCAGTCGGCGCTCTCCTCGGGGCGGCAGACCACGATCATCTCCTGCTTCTCGAACTGGTGGATGCGGTAGATGCCGCGCTCCTCGATGCCGTGTGCACCCTTCTCCTTGCGGAAGCAGGGGCTGTAAGAGGTCAGGGTCAGGGGCATCTTGCTCTCGTCCAGCGTCTGGTCGATGAAGCGGCCGATCATGGTGTGCTCGCTGGTGCCGATCAGGTACAGATCCTCACCCTCGATCTTGTACATCATGGCGTCCATCTCGGGGAAGGACATGACGCCCTGCACCACGTTGCCGTGCATCATGAAGGGCGGGATGACGTAGGTGAAGCCCTTGTTGATCATAAAGTCGCGGGCGTAGGCCAGCACAGCCTCGTGCAGGCGTGCAATGTTGCCCAGCAGGTAGTAGAAGCCGTTACCGGCCACGCGGCCTGCGGCGTCCATATCGATGCCGTCAAAGCTCTCCATGATCTCGGTGTGGTACGGGATGGGGAAATCCGGCACAACGGGCTCGCCGAAGCGCTGTGCTTCCACATTATAGGTATCGTCCGGGCCGATGGGCACGCTGGGGTCGATCATCTGGGGAATGGAGTACATGATCTCCTGAATGCGGGCGGACAGTGCCTCCTCTTCCTTCTCCAGCTCTGCCATCTTGTCGGCGTCCGCCTTGACGGCGGCGTTGTTGGCGTCGATCTGTGCCTGCAGCTCAGCCTTCTGTGCCTCATCGGTGCACTTCTTCAGCTGACCGAACAGCGGGCCGTTGGCCTTACTCAGCTTGTTGCGGGCGGCCTTCAGGGCCTCCACTTCCTTCAGGGCTGCGCGGTACTTGGCATCCTTTTCGATGACCTCGTCCACCAGCGGCAGCTTTGCATCCTGAAACTTCTTTTTGATGTTTTCCTTAACGGCGTCCGGGTTCTCGCGGACAAATTTGATATCCAGCATGATTGACTCTCCTTAACTCTATTGGGCTTGCAGCGGCGCACTTGCGGCTTTCCGCTGCCGTTCAAAGGCGGCAGTTCCCGCCTTGGATCGCATGATTATTCGGTTTCCATCTGGTACTGTCCCAGCAGGTTTGCAAAGGCGCGCAGCTGCTCGTCGGAGTAAAAATGCACCGTCAGCTTGCCCTTGCCGCCGTGGTAGGCCACGTTCACCTCGCTGCCCAGCACCTGCTTCAGGCTCTCCTCCACCTCCACCGGCAAAGTGCCGCGGGGTGCGGGTTCGCGGGGCTCCTTGGCGGGCTTTGCCATCTTTTTGCAAAGCGCCTCGGCCTGACGAACGTTCAGCTGGTTGTCCGCGATGATCTGCGCGGCTTCGGCCTGCAATTCCGGTGTGGGCAGGCCCAGCACCACCTTGGCGTGACCGGTATTGATAAAACCGCTTTTCAGCAGCTCCAGCACCGTTTCCGGCAGGTTGAGCAGACGCAGGCTGTTGGCCAGTGCGCTGCGGCTCTTGCCCAGCTTGCGGGCGGCCTGCTCCTGTGTCAGGTCGCAGCGGGTCATCAGCTCCCGGATGCCGGCAGCTTCTTCCACCGGGTCCAGATCCTCGCGCTGTAAATTTTCCACCAGCGCCAGCTCCATGGCCTGCTCGTCGGACACATCCTTGATGACCACCGGCACCTCGGTAAGACCCGCCATGCGGGAGGCACGCCAGCGGCGCTCGCCTGCCACGATGCTGTAACCGCCCATGGGTCTTGGCCGCACCGCGATGGGCTGCAACAAGCCGTGCTCGGCGATGCTGGCAGCCAGCTCACTGAGGGTCTCCTGCTCAAAGGTCTTGCGGGGCTGGTCGGGGTCCGGCTCGATCTCGCGCAGCGGCAGCGTTTCCACCGCTGCGTGCTCTGACTCAAAGACCGGTGCTGCGTCCTCAAACAGACTGTCCAGCCCGCGTCCGAGCCCTCCTTTTCCTCTTGCCATTGTTTACCTTGTTCCCCCTGTTTTAATCTTCCAGAGCATTTTTCGCCGGCTCTGCGGCGGGTGCAGCCTTTGCGCGGGACTTCTTAGGTTCCTGCGGGCGGTTGTGCTTGACGAATTCGATGGCCAGATCCATGTAGGCCTCGCTGCCCTTGCCCTTCGGCTCGTAGAAATTGATGGGCTGGCCGTAGCTGGGTGCCTCCGAAATGCGGATGGAGCGCGGGATGGTGGTCTTGTACACCTTGGAGCCGAAGTACTTCTGCACCTGTTCCACCACCTGCACGGTCAGGTTGTACCGCAGCGAGAACATGGTGAACACCACGCCCTCGATATCCAGATACGGGTTATACTTTTTGCGGATGGTCTTAAGGGTGCTGATGAGCTCCGACAGGCCTTCCAGCGCATAGTACTCGCACTGCACCGGGATGAGCACACTGTCGCAGGCGCTCAGGCCGTTGAGGGTGAGCAGATCCAGACTGGGCGGGCAGTCGATAAAGATGAAGTCGTAATCCTTCTGCACCTCAGCCAGCGCCTTGCGCAGACGCCCCTCGCGGCCGGGCAGGTCGATCATTTCCAGGCTGGCACCGGCCAGACGGGTGTTGGAGCCGATGACATCGGTGCGGTACTCGGTGTGCCGGATGGCCTGCGCCGCTGTTGCCTTGCCGATAAGCACCTCGTAAGTGCCCGCCTCCACGCTGCGCTTTGGGATGCCATAGCCGGTGGTGGTGTTGCCCTGCGGGTCGAGATCTACGATAAGCACCTTTTTGCCCAATGCCGCTACGCAGGACGAAAGGTTGACGGCGGTGGTGGTTTTGCCCACTCCGCCCTTCTGGTTTGCGATCGCTACAATTTTTGCCACGCGCTTTTCTTCCTCCCGGGGAAAGATTTGTTCCACATGGAACACGCAGTCGTGCCCGCCGGTTTCCCCGTCCGGCAGGCACCTTGGTTTCTAGTATAACACATCCAAATTGTTTTTTGAACCATCTGGAGCGTTTTTCAGCTGGATTTTTAACTTTTGAGGGTGAAAAAGTTAAAAGACCGCACGATTCTGTGCTGCAAATAAACGATTTGGAATGGCTTCCGCTTCTTCCGGGTTGCGGCACCCAGCATCCGCATCGTGCCTTGGGCGGCACTTGCGTCTTGCTGGCCGCTGCCCCAACAACTCCTCCCTGTTTCCGCCGCTGGCGGCGGTCGTCGTCGTTGCTAGCCATGTTCAGCGGAAATAATATTTATATTTTCGCGTTTGGAGCGACCGCGTTTGCGGAGCGCAGCGCAGCAATGAAAGCCCCAGTGGGGCTTTTAAGCGGCAGAGCGGTCTGCGTTAGCAGATGGAGGGGC
>OJQZ01001785.1_pt1 | contig 10538 bp, 12 predicted proteins | sample 1599071 | NCBI WGS metagenome assembly OJQZ01 (sample SAMN03922525, study PRJEB24848) | human gut metagenome | isolation source: stool sample | host: Homo sapiens | place: Germany | collected 2010-05
AATTGTGTAACAATCAGAATTAAAAAATGCCAGGCAGGATACAGCATGCAAAGGAGGAAAAGGGATTGCTGTACCCCGTCTGGCGTTTTCGTATACGGGAAGCTTTGGGGAATTGCCCATATACGATTTACTGAATTTTATCGAATGTAATGTGGGCACTTGGGGAATGCACCACAATCTTATAATCATTTGGATAATATCTTGTAGAGAATACGAATTCTCCGTCATTTACAAATACTTCAACGGAAGAAGTATCTGCAAGGATTTTTACATTTTCCAGAGTGCCGACTTCGGCGTAGCGAAGGCTTCTGCCTGCGGATACGGAAGTTTTACTTTTGGTTGTGAAATGCATCTGGAACCGTCCATTCTCATAGTCAAGGATCAGTTCATCTGAAAGGACAGCCTGGAAATGATTCTCCTTAATTCCATCTACATTTACTTCATATACCGGGCAGCCGCTCTGGGTAAGTTCATTCTGAACATCCTGAAGCTGTTGTTTTTTTGCATCCAGCTCGCGAACCGGTTTCTGGCAGACTTTGCCATCTTTTATGAAGACTTCTCTTGGAAATGTAAAGCAGTGCTGCCATCCGTCTTTGATGGTCGGATTGGTATATTCTTCGCAATCCGGCATTCCCATCCAGCTGATATGGATGCGTCTTCCATCTTCTGCTTCGAAGCTCTGCGGAGCGTAATAGTCAAAACCATAATCCCACAGATGATATGGGGATAATTTGTAGGAATCTAAAATGTCGCCGTCCACAAGGAAGTAACCGGACTGGTATACATTTCGGTCAGCCCACTCTTTGCCTTCCAGGCCCTGGACGGAGGAGGAAAGGATTTTGATGCCGTCCGTTTCAAAATAATCCGGGCATTCCCACATATAACCGAAAGGCTTTTCGGATTCTACACGGCTGCGGAAGTGCCAGTTTATTTTATCGGAGGATTCAAAAATCAGTGCCTGACCGACATCATTTTTAGTACGTGCGCCCTGGATCATGTAGTAGGTATCGTCCTTTTTCCAGACCTTCGGATCGCGCACATGGCAGGTCAGGTCAGAAGGATAATCGCTGTTGCGGAGCAGCTCTTTTTTGCTGCCAAAATGGATTCCGTCTTTGGTTGTGACGAGTACGGTATTTGCCTCACGACCGGTGTTGATATAATCAAAATCTCCATCTTCCAGTTTGATATTTCCGGTGTAGTAAAGATACATTGTACCGTCTTCGAGGAAGGCAGATCCGGAATATACACCGTGGCAGTCAAATGGCTGATCCGGGTAGAGGGATACACCTTTGTATTCCCAGTCGATCAGATTGGTGCTGGTGTAATGACCCCACATTTTCACACCGCCTTCGGCGTTAAATGGGGAGTACTGGAAAAATGCGTGGAACACACCATCCATCTGACAAAGTCCGTTCGGATCGTTGAGCCAGCCAACCGGAGGCATCAGGTGCAGTTTCTCGCGGAACTGTGTGCCGGATGTCTGTTCTTTTGCTGTCTGGTTCTCTTCTGCTGTATTTACTAAGTTTACAAGATCTCTGGTTAATGCGTTCATATTGATTCACTCCTGGAAATAGTTCCGCAGGCAACGGTCCGGAAAACGTATTGATACGGATATCCGACACCCGCTGCGGGAGACAAATCTGATTATTTGTCATGAGTTATTTTATTTTGTAAGTTTCATAACAGATGATTTACCGGTTACAGTGCCGGGTGCGGCACATTCTACAGAATCATACAGATCTGTATTGGTAAGGATCATCATGGTTGTTGCCGGATGTCCGGCTTCTTTTATTGCATTTAAATCTGCTTCGATCAGCACGTCTCCGGCGTGTACTTTTGCACCGTCAGATACTTTCTTTGTAAATCCATTTCCATCCATTTTTACAGTGTCGATTCCGACATGGATCAGAAGCTCTGCGCCGCCGTCAGTCAGGATGCATACTGCGTGACCGGTATCAAAAATGCTTACGATTTCGCCATCACAAGGTGCGGTGATGATGCCGTCAGCAGGTTCGATCGCTACGGTTTTTCCAAGGACTTCTGCTGCAAATGTATCGTCTGCGATCTGATCATTTGGAATGATCTTTCCATTTACCGGAGCATTTAACACTTCTTCGGAAGCAGCAGATTTTTCGCTGTCTGTTTCCTCTACGGAAGCTGCAACAGTAACAGGAGCTTCTGCGACTGGTTCTTTCTTCTTGTCTTTGTAAAGTGCGAAGGATACTGCAAATGCAACACCGACTGCGATTGCCATCTCAATGACGTACTGAAGTGGCTGGTTCAGGCAGAGCAGGATTCCGAAGATACCGGTTACACCTGTTCCTTTTGCACCGAGGTGAACAAGGGAAGCATAAAGGGCTCCGCATCCTCCACCGATGCATCCGGCGATAAATGGTTTAAAGAATCTTAAGTTTACACCAAAGATTGCAGGTTCTGTAATTCCCATAAATGCACTGAGTGATGATGGAAGTGCAAGGGATTTGATTTTCTGGTCTTTTGATTTTACAGCAACGGCAAGTGCTGCCGCACCCTGTGCCACGTTTGCTGCACTTGCGAGTGGCAGCCAGTAGGTTACACCGTATTTCGCAAGCTGTCCGATATCGATGGCTGTGTACATCTGATGGATACCGGTAACAACGGTCGGTGCATATAAACTACCCATGATCAGACTTCCAAGTCCGAGTGGAAGTGTCAGCATCCACTGGATTGCTCCGAGGATTGCATTTTCAGCCCATACGAAGATTGGTCCGACGATGGAAAGTGTAAGGTATCCGGTTACGAATACGCTGACAAGCGGTGTGACAAAAAGGTCTAAAACTTCCGGTACGATCTATCTTGTGAAGCTTCTTTTCAAGTACGGATAAGATCCATACAGCGATGACAACCGGAATAACGTGTCCCTGATAGCCGACCATGTCAATGTGATACAGTCCGAAGAACACGCTCTGTGTCTGCTGAACACCTTCTGTTGCAACTGTGTAGGCGTTCTGCAGGGACGGATGGATCATGATCATACCGATAACTGCGCCAAGGTAAGGATTTGCGCCAAATGCTTTTGCAGCGGAGAATGCAATCAGGATCTGCAGGAATGTGTAAGCAATGTTACTGAAAAGGGTTGCAAATACATAGATCGAGCTGGTTGTGCTGATGTGTAAGAACCCGTTATTGTTCATGAAATCCAGTGCGTTCATGATTCCCATAAGGAAACCGCTGGCTACGATCGCCGGGATGATCGGTACGAAAATGTCTCCCAGAAGCTTGATGGCTTTCATAAACCAGTTCTGCTTTTCGGCAGCAGCTTCTTTTGCTTCTGCTTTCGTGCTGGCTGTGATGCCTGCGATTGCAATAAATTCATCAAATACTTTGTTGACGGTTCCTGTTCCGAGAATGATCTGGAGCTGTCCGGATGCTTCAAATACCCCCTTTACCCCGTCTACATTCTCAAGTGCTGTCTTATCCGCTTTCGTGTTGTCTGCAATGACAAGGCGAAGTCTGGTAGCACAATGGGCAGCAGATACGATGTTCTTACTTCCACCCACATGATTCAGAATTTCCTTTGCGGTTTTTCTGTAATCCATATTCTCTCCTCCTTTAGATACAATGTGTAATCGATTTCATATCTTATGTTTAAATAATATGAAAAAAAATGCCATTTGTAAAGATGGCATTTTTACTGATAATTCATATTGTTTTTTGTGAAAAGTGTTGAAAGAAACTTTCGTTTCCTTTTGAAACTCCGGGAAATCAGGTATGATTTTCGGAGTCTGAAGGGTCTGCTCCAACAAGACGGAAGCCGAGCTTCATCTCGATCGGGATCTGTTCTCCTCTTTCAATACTGTCAAGAAGTAGCTCTGCGCCGCGGATTCCACTGGTTTTGTAGCCGAAATGGATGGTTGGGATTCCTCCGGTGACGGCTTTTAACATCTGGTTATCTCCGAATCCGGTTACTCGGATGGACGTATTTTCAAGGATATAGCGCATTCTTGCACCTGCATCGGCTGCATTTGTCGGAATCTGCTTTTTTAAGTAGGTCTGAATGGCTTCGATTGCTCCCGCTGCTATGGTATCGGTTGCACATGATATGACATCGATATCACATTTGCTTTCCAAAAGATCCAGAGCAGACTCATATCCAGATTCCAGCGTGAAGGCTGAGGTTCGCTTATTTTCCTCGAAAAGCGTGACACCTGCATTTTTGAGTCCTGCGATAAATCCGTCCTCTCTTGCGGCACCTGCCGCCTTGTCATCGCGGGTAACGCCGATGTAAGCAACTCCTTTTTTACTGAATCCGGCAACGGCCTGTCCCATTGCCTTTCCTGCACCGTAATCGTCGTGGTAAATGCAGTTTGCGTGTGAGGTGCGCTGCCCGATCACGACAACAGGAACCTTTGTCTCTTTTAAAAATTTCCGGTGACCGGCGGTGAACATCGTACCGACAAGAATAATTCCGTCCACCGGATAATTTTCAAATAACCGGAGGTATTCTACTTCCTTTGCAGGAGTGTTGTCGGTTCCGGCAAGAAGCATCTGATAGCCTCTTTCGGCGAGAACACTTTCAATTCCGGCAGTGATCCGGCTGATGGATTCGGAATTGATCTTCGGGACGACCACGCCCACCAGGCTTGCCTTTTTGGTACGAAGCATACGCGCCTGTGCGGATGGCTGGTATCCGGTTTCTTCGATGACTTTACGGATCTGTTCTTTTTTCTCTTCACTGACGTAGCCGCCGTTCAGATATCTGGATACAGCTGCGCTGGAGACACCGGCGAGCTGTGCGATTTCTTTGATGGTCATAATCTGGTAAATGAAACTCCTTTGTATTTGATACTCTTATTATAGTGGAAAGCAAAATAACAGACAAGACCGGAGAAAGGAGAAAATCCAATCTTGGTCTTGCCTGTATTATTTTGGTTATAACTTTTTAAAATGATGTAAGTGTCAAAAGTAAATTTTGCCGTTCACATCATTATTATAATCTGCGATACAGATTTTTATAGCGTTTTTTGTCCTCTTTCGTTAAGAGAACAGCCAGAAGCATGAATGCGACTCCTGTCAGAAGAACGATGATCCAGGTAAAGATCGGCGTATGATTTTTGTAAATAAATCCGATCAAAAGCTGGTACAGACTCATAAATCCGATACGGATGATCTCCATCAGCCCGTGGATTCTTCCGCGGTGGCTGGATGGGATACGCCTGGTCATGTACGGGCTTTCCGCCAGCATGTAAGAAATCTCACCCCATGTCAGTACGACCATTGCCGCATAATAGAACGGGATGTGTCCGGAAAAGAGGATGAACATCACGTAGCCGACCAGTGTCAGTAAAAATCCGTAGATTGTCTTTTTCGGTTCGGAGGATCGCTTCAGGATCTGGGTGATAAGTGGTGTGAAGAGAACAACGATAAAGCAGTTGATGCTTGTAACTGTTCCGAATATCACCGCACCGGTATCCCCGTGCAGACGGATCAGATCCATAGGAAAGAGATAATTATACATCTGGTAAAGTGCTGTGTACCCGCTGGTGATCAGAATGAACAGCAGAACAAGCCGGTTTTCTTTAAGAATCGTCAGCAGGCTTTCCCCGTGGCGTTCGGCCTGATAAATGGCGTTGCTATCATTTTCTTCTTTTTCCGGTGTGATATTCTGTACAAAGAAATAGATCAGCACAGAAGAAGTGCCGATGGAAATTCCACTGAGCAAAAATGCAAGCCATAAGTAATTGCGAAACATAAATCCGGCTACAGCAGAAGCCATCACGCCGCCGAGATTTGCTGTCAGATACTGGAGGGAATACCCTCTTTCCCTGTCCTTGCTGAGGGTGATGTCCGCAGTAAGCGAATTGTAGGACGGATTTTCCATGTTCTGGCAGGTCGATGCGATAAACATCAGCACAATGGATTTTGTCGTCAGCGGGATCAGTCCGCAGATGATATAAGAAATGACGGAAATCATATCCAGGTAAACGATATTCATTTTCTTATTAAAACGATCGGCCATCTTTCCACCAATCAGATTTGCCGGGATCGTCAGGATCCCCATCAGTGCCGTGATCCAGGCAACCTGCACGGCATTCATCCCAAGCTTCTGGCTTAAGATCATCGTCAGCATCGGACGGACCATTGCCCCCATGGCCGTCACAAAGCGTCCAAAGCATAAGACATAGTTTTCTTTTCTAAGACCTTTGTATTGCGAAATTAGATTCATGATACGTTTTCCCCTTTGCATATTCCCCAGTTTCAAACTACTAATAATATACAATGCGGGCACTTTTTTGTCTATCTTATTCCGCCGGGTTTCAGCAAAAATGGTGGTTGATTGAAGCCGGAAAATGATGTATGTTAGTACTTAGGAAATAGAAGTTGTAGGGGATTATGACTGAGCGAAAAAGGAGAATATGATGAAATCAGAAGAAGTTACGAGAATACTGGAAAATGCCATCCGTATCGGAAAAGGTGTGATCCGGTATGGAAGTGTCGCATCGTATATTCCGGAGCTTGCCAAGGCAGATAAGAATAAACTTGGGATCTGCCTTTACACAATAGACGGCAATCAATTTGAGACCGGAAATACAGAGGACAGATTTACGATACAGTCCATTTCCAAAGTAATGGCACTGTGTTTGGCGCTGGAAACGTTTGGAGCAGAGTTTGTGTTTGATCATGTGGGCGTGGAGCCGTCGGGAGAGGCTTTTAACTCACTGGTAGAACTGGATAACCGGAGCAACCGGCCCTTTAATCCGATGATCAATTCCGGAGCAATTACGGTTGCAAGTCTGCTAGTGAACCAATATTCCATCGAAGATATGCAGAAGTATATGCAGGAAGTATGCGAAGATCCGGAGTATGCGAAGATCCGGAGATCGCGATAGACGAAGCCGTATTTCAGTCTGAGATGGCGACCTGCGCAAGAAATAAGGCGATTGCCTATCTTTTAAAAAGTAAGGACATCATTGATACCGATGTAGAAGAAAGTGTTACCTTTTATACCAAGATGTGTTCCATGTCGGTAAATGCAAGAGATCTGGCAAGGTTCGGTCTTCTGCTGGCAAATGACGGAGTGCAGCTTTCCACCGGAAAACGTCTGATCTCATCTCAAACTGTGCGGATGGTTCAGACCATTATGCTTACTTGCGGAATGTATGACGGATCGGGGGAATTTGCATTAAGAACAGGAATTCCGACTAAGAGTGGAGTCGGCGGAGGTCTCCTCAGCGTGTCGAAAAAGAAAATGGGAATCGGGATCTACGGACCGTCTCTTGACAAAAAAGGAAACTGTATCGCAGGCTGCGAATTGTTGGGATATATTTCAGAAGCACTGCATCTTCACATCTTTGATACCAGAGAGTGGAAGGTAGAAGAATAAAAAAAGACGATACTACAGAAATTCTTTCATAAGAGTTTCTGCGGTATCGTTTTTCTTTTATCTTAAAACAGATTTTTGAAGTTTCTCTAAATCAGCTTTATCCGGATGAGATAAAGCTCTGTCAAAGTTTTCAATCAACATATCAAGATTTGGTTTGTGGTTTGGATCTTCTTTCATTTTCACATACCGTTCTCTCATAGCCATCGGCATCTTGCCCTGGCACATATACTCTCCTACTATCTGATTGCTCGGATCAATATTTTCACGTACGTTGTGAAGTACTTTCTGATAATACTCTTCGCTTCCACCAAAGCCGGCTGTTCCGAATAAGAAGATTTTTTTATTTCTAAGTGATTTTAACAGTGTGGTTGTCGCTTCGTCAGCAGTTCCTTTGTCTGTCCAGAAGCCGATATAGAGTATTTCTGACTGCGGATCTGCATCTTTACATAGGCCAAAATAATCGAGAGTTTCTTCCGGAAGTATTTCGCGGATCGCATCGGCAAGTTCCTTTGTATTGCCTGTCATGCTGCTGAATAAAATAGAATATCTTTCTTTTCCCATGTTTATTACCCCGTTTCTTTTAAACATATTTTAATTATAACACTATTTTTTAAGATTGACAGTTTTTTTGTGGTAGGCATAATACAAGAAATAAGGTAATATATAGATATGAATCAAGTCATGGAAATCCGGACAAAACAGTTTGTGGGGAAGCAATGGAACAGATCGAACTTGGTATGGAAGATGTAGAAGATGCGGAGCGCAGACTGGAGCGTTTTGCACCGTTCATTATGAAATGTTTCCCGGAAACAAAGGAGAAAAACGGAATCATTGAATCTGTTCTGACACCGGTTCCGAAGATGAAGGATTTGCTGAATGAGAAATACGACAGCAATCTGGAAGGAAACTTATTATTAAAGCAGGACAGCCATCTGGCAATCGCAGGTTCGATCAAGGCACGCGGCGGTATTTATGAGATTTTGAAGCACACAGAAGAACTTGCATTAGAGCATGGGATTTTGAGTCTGGAAGACAATTATGAGAAACTGGCGAGTGAAGAATGCAGAGAGTTTTTCAAAAAGTATACCATTCAGGTTGGTTCCACCGGAAACCTTGGACTGAGTATCGGAATCATGAGTGCAGCAGTTGGCTATCAGGTGATCGTACACATGTCAGCAGATGCGAAACAGTGGAAAAAAGACTTACTCAGAAGCCACGGGGTAACAGTAAAGGAATATGAGTCAGATTACAGTGAAGCGGTGAAAAACGGACGTGCTTTATCTGATGCAGATCCGAACAGCTACTTTGTGGATGATGAAAATTCAAAAACACTCTTTCTTGGTTATGCAGTAGCGGCAAAACGTCTGCAAAAGCAGTTGGAAGAAAAGAATGTTGCAGTAGACGAGGAACATCCGCTCTTTGTATATATTCCCTGCGGAGTAGGCGGAGCACCGGGTGGTGTATGCTTTGGACTTAAGCTGCTGTTCGGAGATTATGTACACTGCTTTTTCATAGAACCGACACAGGCACCGTGTATGCTAGTCGGAATGGCAACCGGACTGGACCAGGAGATTTCCGTACAGGATATTGGGCTTACCGGACTTACCCATGCAGATGGGCTTGCCGTGGGACGTCCTTCTGGATTTGTAGGCAGAGTAATGAAGAATCTGCTTGGCGGCGAATTTACTATCCGCGATGGGAAATTATATGATTACATGAGAGACCTTCTCGGAACAGAGAACATTTTTCTTGAGCCAAGTGCTTGTGCTTCTTTTGAAGGACCAATACAGATTGAAAGGAATGAATCTGCACGTAAATATTTACAGGAGAATCATCTTGAAGAGAAAATGAAAAATGCGACACATATTGCATGGGCAACAGGCGGAAGTCTTGTGCCGGAAGCAATTCGTGAAGAATACAAAAACACGTATCTGGAGAAATAAAAAGAACCGGCTGATTCATGAATGCCGATTCCTGGTATAAAAAACTGAGGTCATTGTTCCATGATTAGGAAATGCTGACCTCAGCGTTTTTGAAATATTTAATTGTTGCGCTATATGGAATAAAAGTTTTGCTCGCCATTGTTGTATAAATTTAAACTCACATTCCATATCAGGATTTCTTTAATTCTTCCCTATACAATTCGGTTATATATGCCGGACCATTGCACCACAGTTTTGTTTTCTCATCATACAGTGCTTTTCCTGTCTTTGAACATAGAAAATCTGTCAATATCTCTTTTCTGTCCTTGCCCGTTTCTTCTGCAATCTCATCTGTCACCATAGTGATAAGAAGGTCTATTGTATAATTCATTTTTTCCTTTGGAATTGTTACTTCAGCCATATCTTCTCACCTTTCACAAATTTCAGACACTCAATAGCGGATTCTGTTTTGAAGCAATATTGATCTTTTAGTTTATTGGGCAGCAACTGTCTGATGCAGAAATCGTCTGCTTCCTTATCGCCTGCTGTCCCGAAAGCCCCGGCAAGGTAAGCAGTAAGGGTAGCGTTTGTTGCATCATCCGCAATCTTTCCTGCAATGATATCATACCTTGCCATTTCTTTGCAAAAATTCAGTAATATCTTCAAGCACAGCTTCATCACCTTCACAATGAAAAATCCCATAGCATTTTTCTATATATCCAAGAACATCGGCTTCTTTAAACAAGTGGATAATCTGTTCAACAGGTAAATGCCACTCTTCTGAAGCAAGCCGGATTAATCTTGTTTGCATGAAAGTAATCTCTGTTTTCTCACTCATAATGAATCCTCCTTAATTTCTTGGTCAATAATACTGGAATTTTCTACTCTTATCAATAACCCCAAGTCATCAGATTCCATTCTCCGCCTTCACTCCGTGCAAGCCACCATGACCAAGTGTATTCTTCGTTAGCTTCCCATGCACCGCTACCTTTTTTCGGCGAACGGAAACTGCTTTCAAATGCAATACATTGCGTAAAGGCTTCTTTATTATCATCCGTTCTTAAATTGTTCATCCATTCAATGTTATCTGCATTGTTGCATTCTTCATCAGGCATATAAGAAAGGCTATGCAATTCACAGCCCTCAAACGAAGTGAACTGCTTTTTTATAATCTCAATGGCAGAGTCTATTTCTTCTTTTGAATAAACGGAAGATGTTCCATAATCAATTTCCACTTTTGATGTATCGCCGTC
>OJQZ01001805.1_pt1 | contig 10423 bp, 10 predicted proteins | sample 1599071 | NCBI WGS metagenome assembly OJQZ01 (sample SAMN03922525, study PRJEB24848) | human gut metagenome | isolation source: stool sample | host: Homo sapiens | place: Germany | collected 2010-05
CCGAGGCCATGGCCATGGCCTTTGGCAAGGTGTACACCTTCGGCCCCACCTTCCGTGCAGAGAAGAGCTTTACCACCCGCCACGCCGCTGAGTTCTGGATGATCGAGCCTGAGATGGCCTTCTGCGACCTGAAGGGCTACATGGACACCGCCGAGGCCATGACCAAGTTCGTCATCCGCTACGTGCTGGACAACTGCCCCGATGAGATGGCCTTCTTCAACCAGTTCATCGACAAGGGCCTGATCGAGCGCCTGGAGCTGGTGGCAAACAGCGAGTTCGGCCGCATCACCTACACTGAGGCCATCGAGATCCTGAAGAAGAACAACAAGAAGTTCCAGTTCCCCGTGGAGTGGGGCGTGGATATCCAGACCGAGCACGAGCGCTACCTGACCGAGGTCGTGTTCAAGAAGCCCGTCTTTGTCACCGATTACCCCAAGGAGATCAAGAGCTTCTACATGAAGATGAACGCGGACGGCAAGACCGTGGCCGCAGCTGATATGCTGGTGCCCGGCATCGGCGAGCTGATCGGCGGCAGCCAGCGCGAGGAGAACTACGACAAGCTGGTGGCCCGCATGGACGAGCTGGGCATGGACAAGACCAACTACGAGTGGTACCTGAACCTGCGCAAGTTCGGCGGCGTGGAGCACGCCGGTTACGGCCTGGGCTTCGAGCGGATGATCATGTACCTCACGGGCATCCAGAACATCCGTGACGTGCTGCCCTTCCCCCGCACCGCTTACGGTTTCTAAGGATTAAATTCAACCCTCTCAGTCAAAGCCTGTCGGCTTTGCCAGCTCCCCCGAAGGGGGAGCCTATTGCGGCTCTTGGATAAAGGCAGCATAGCCTCTCCCCTCGGGAGAGGTGGCATTGCGGAGCAATGACGGAGAGGGTTGTTTTCAACAAGGAGATAAATACAAGTGGAAAATATCGCTCCTGCCCTGTTGGACTGGTTCTACGCCAACCGCCGCATCCTCCCCTTCCGGGAGGACCCCACGCCCTACCATGTCTGGCTGAGCGAGATCATGCTGCAGCAGACCCGGGTCTCGGCGGCGCTGCCCTACTATGAGCGCTTCCTTGCCGCCCTGCCGGATATCCCCGCGCTGGCCGGATGTGAGGAGGAAAAGCTGCACAAGCTGTGGGAGGGGCTGGGTTATTACAGCCGGGTGCGCAACCTGCAGAAGGCAGCGAAGATCGTCTGCGCTCAGTACGGCGGGCAGCTGCCTGCTGATTACAACGCCCTGCTGGCCCTGCCCGGCATCGGGGAGTACACGGCGGGGGCCATTGCATCCATCAGTTTCGGTCTCCCGGTTCCCGCCGTGGACGGCAACGTCCTGCGGGTGTTTGCCCGGCTCTACAACGACCCCCGGCTGGTCACCGACCCGCAGGTGAAGCGGGAGTTCACGGCACGGGTCATGGAGCACCAGCCGCCCGCAAAAGCCGGAGACTACAATCAGGCCCTGATGGAGCTGGGCGCGCTGGTCTGCCTGCCCAACGGCGCACCTCTGTGTGAGCAGTGCCCGCTGGGCACGCTCTGCCGGGCCCGGGCCGCAGGCACCGCCCTCTCCCTGCCCCAGAAAACGCCCCCCAAGGCCCGGCGCATCACACCGGTCACGGTGGCGCTGGTGCTGAACGAGGGCCGGGTGCTGCTCCAGCAGCGGCCCGCCAAGGGCCTGCTGGCCGGGCTGTGGCAGCCGGTGCTGTGGGAGGATACCACCCTCACCGCCGCAGAGACCGCCGCCCGCCTTGCTGCCCTGGGGCTGGACTGCACAGGGGCACATTTCACGCCCCTGCCTGCGGCCAAGCACATTTTCACCCACATCGAGTGGCACCAGAGCGGCTATTTCCTCACTGTGCCGGAGCAGCCCGCCCCCGCAGGCTGCGTCTGGGCCGGAAAGGAGCAGCTGGAGGCCGCGTACACCCTGCCCGGTGCCTTCAAGGTCTACAAAAAGCTGCTGCTGACCAAATTGCTGTGATTGCCCGGATTGATGAAATTTCTGCATTTCGGATTGTAATTTTTTGCTTTTCCGGGTATAATAGCCTTATCAAAATGAACTCCGGTTCCATGAACCACCGTTCCCCACCAGAAAAGGAGTGTGTCCTATGAAGAAATCCTGTCTGATCGCTGTTATCGCCACGCTGGCCGCTGTGGCCGGTGCGCTGGCCGCCGTGGCTGTCTATCTGCACCGCCGTGAGAAGGAGCTGGACGAGTACGAGCGTCTGCTGTTTGGCGAGGATAAGGCTGAGACCGTTGAGCCTGCCGCAGAGCAGCCCGCAGAAGACACTTCTGCCGAGGATGCCGCAGAATAAACCAAACACCGAAAAGCGCACCCGGCTTGTCCCTGCAAGCTGTGGTGCGCTTTTTTATACGCCGCATTGATTAATCAACCTCTCAGTCCGCGCTCCGGTGCGGCCAGCTCCCCTGGCAGGGGGAGCCAAGTGCAGGGATGCGGCTTTGTAACAGGAGTACATATCCATGAAACGATTTTTGTTGTGGGTCGTTGGTGTCATTCTGGGCGTTGCCGTGCTGCTGGGCGCGGTGATGACCGTGAGCTATTCCTTTACCGGCGAGGGTTCCCGCCCGGCGGCAGACACGCAGTTCGGCGGGCAGGCGCTGGAAGTGAACGGCTCCTGCTGGCAGGTGCCGCTGCTGGGCGGCGTGTTCGATAAGGTGTTCACCAGCCCCGAAACGCTCACCGTGCAGAAACTGGGCGTGCTGTATGACGCACACCCGGCCCTCGCCCTGCCCGATTGGGCCAGCTACACCACCCTGACCATTGAAACCGACATCGGCAGCATCGTGTTTGCAGGGTCAGCCTCTCAGTACGAGGACTTTCTCTTCCCTGCCAACGGGGATTACAAGGCAAAGCTGACGGTCTGGCGGCTGCCGCAGGACTATCTTGCCACCCAGTTTGAGGGCGGCTCCACCGGTGCCATCCGCAAGAACCTGGGTGTGGAGCACCCGGCCAAGCCCACGGGCTGGTACAGCTACTCCTTCCGGTTCACTCTGCAGGCCAGCGCGGAGGTCGCCCTTTCCACCGAGCGGCTGGAGCAGGGCGGTGTGGCGGCGCTTTCCATCACCGGCCTGACCGGCGAGGTCGCTCCCGCTGTGGAGACCGACCTGGGCAGCGTTCAGTGTGTCCGGCTGGGCAGCGGCTGGCGCGCCTACATCCCCGCCGCCTACAACGCTTCGGCGGGTGGGCACACGGTCAACGTTACCGTCAACGGCGAAACCTTTGCCCGGACGCTGACCGTTCTGCCCAAAGATTTCGGCACCGTGGAGGTGGAGCCGGAACCTGCATCCACTGAGGCCGCCAACGCCGAGTTCCGGAACAACATCTGGCCCCTGTACGAGCAGCCCGTGCGGGAAAAACTCTGGGCCGGTGCCTTCCTCTGCCCGGCAGAAAACTACATGACGCTGGTGGATTTCGGTCAGGTCAAGATAACCGGCGGCCAGCAGGGCAGCCGCTCCAACTCCACCCGGCTCTACACCATCCCCGGTGAGCCCTGCCGTGCCCCGGCGAATGGCGTGGTGGTCTTTGCAGGCGATCTGGCTCTCACCGGCAGCACCGTGGTCATCGACCACGGCTGCGGCGTGCGCAGTTATCTGTACGGCCTGCAGGAGCTCTCCGTGACCCGCGGCCAAACCGTGGAGCGGGGGCAGGCTGTCGGCGTGCTGGGCGAGGAGTTGACCATGGACTTCAAACTCGGCAGCAAGAGCGTGAACCCCTGGCCCCTGTTCCAGACCAGCGGCGGGTTATTCTGGCAGGAGAAGGGCTGATCCTGCAAAAAATTTGCAGAAACCTGTAACGCTTTCTCCTTTTCTGCGTTATTGGGGTGAAAGGCCATGAAAAAGGAGGGCAAAATACGATGAAAACGAATTGTGATATCATCCGTGACCTGCTGCCGCTGTATGCGGAGCACATCACCAGTGAGGCCACCAACGCACTGGTAGAAGAGCATCTGGCCGAATGTGAAGCCTGCCGCGCCGAGCTGGAACAGATGGAGCAGCCGGTGCCGGTGCGGCCGGAAGCGCAGCCGGATGCGCCCCTGCGCAGGATCAGGGCCGCCCTGCAAAAAAGGAGCATCCGCGCAGCAATCGGCTCAGTGCTGGCGGCCCTGTGCGCTCTGGCACTGATATTCTGGATGGGCACTGCCCGCGTCCCGGCCACCACAGAGCAGGCTCAGTTCTGGACCTACAACCGCAAAGAGAATGGTGCAGACATCTGCATTCTGGAAGCGCAGGGCGAGGGTGTCTGGCTGGATATGGAGGACACCTTCAGCTGGGGCAAGCCGCAGATCACTGTGCGGGCCATGCGCTACCGCTTTCCGGGCGTGCATCGGGTACTGACAGCCCTGGTGGATTCTGATCGATCCACTGTATGGGTCATGGTGTCTCGCACCCAGCTGCTGACCGTGGACTGCGCAGACCAGACCCTGTACTACCGCGATGGACAGCTGGTAGACCGCTACATCGTGCAGGAAAACCCGGACGGTACCTTCGACTACGCCTACGGCACCGACCAGGAATACGGCATCGACTATAAGAAGGGCTGAGCCTATGGACATCGACAGCGTTTACCGGCTCTATTTCCGGGATGTGTTTCTGTTCCTGCAGGGCCTGACCCACAACGAAGCGCTGGCCGAGGAGCTGACGCAGGAGACTTTCTTCAAGGCTCTGGACGGCCTGAAGGACTACGACGACCGGCAGGATGTACGGGCGTGGCTGTTCACGGTGGCCCGCAACGCCTATTATTCCCACTGCCGCCGGACAAAGCGCACTGCCCCGCTGGAAGATGCCGATACCGCCCCCGCCGATACTCCGGACATTGCCCAGCTGCTGGTCGATCAGGATGCGGCATTCACTGTACATCAGTGCCTGCACACGCTGGACGAGCCTTACAAAGAGGTGTTCAGCCTCCGGGTATTCGGCGAGCTGCCCTTTGAGCGCATCGGGCTGATTTTCGGCCACAATGCCGCATGGGCCCGGGTGACCTACTACCGGGCCAAGACCCAGCTGCAAAAGATGCTTTCCTCTTCCACCTGACATTCCCTATCACAGCAGAACACCCCCGGCCCAGAGGCGCGGGGGTGTTCTTTTTGTGCGCAGGACTCAGACCGTTTTGCCTGCTCAAGCTGACCAAAACAAAAACGGCTCTGCCGAAGCAGAGCCGTAAAGATACATCTGAAACAAATCAGCGCTTGGAGAACTGGGGTGCATCGCTGGCAGGGCTACGCCCTGCACGCGATGCTTGAGCAAAGATCTTTAGCGCCACCGGCTCGCCCCTTGCGGGGCAACCGCCGGAGATGCGCAGTCGTGCTCCCCAGTTCTCCGGGAAAGCAGGCAACAAAAAACGGCTCTGCCGAAGCAGAGCCGTAAAGATACATCTGAAACAAATCAGCGCTTGGAGAACTGGGGTGCATCGCTGGCAGGGCTACGCCCTGCACGCGATGCTTGAGCAAAGATCTTTAGCGCCACCGGCTCGCCCCTTGCGGGGCAACCGCCGGAGATGCGCAGTCGTGCTCCCCAGTTCTCCGGGAAAGCAGGCAACAAAAAACGGCTCTGCCGAAGCAGAGCCGTAAAGATACATCTGAAACAAATCAGCGCTTGGAGAACTGGGGTGCATCGCTGGCAGGGCTACGCCCTGCACGCGATGCTTGAGCAAAGATCTTTAGCGCCACCGGCTCGCCCCTTGCGGGGCAACCGCCGGAGATGCGCAGTCGTGCTCCCCAGTTCTCCGGGAAAGCAGGCAACAAAAAACGGCTCTGCCGAAGCAGAGCCGTAAAGATACATCTGAAACAAATCAGCGCTTGGAGAACTGGGGTGCACGACGTGCAGCCTTCAGACCGTACTTCTTACGCTCCTTCATACGAGGATCGCGGGTCAGGAAGCCAGCCTTCTTCAGCACAGGGCGGTTCTCGTCGCTCTGCTGCAGCAGGGCGCGGCTCAGGCCGTGACGGATAGCGCCAGCCTGACCGGAAACACCGCCGCCGGAAACGCGGACGACGACGTCGTACTTGCCCTCCAGGCCCAGCAGGACCAGCGGAGAACGGACGATCAGCTTCAGGGTCTCCAGACCGAAGTAGTTGTCGATATCACGATCGTTGATGGTGATCTTACCGGTGCCGGTGTAAACGCGAACGCGGGCAACGGAATCCTTACGACGACCAGTGCCGTAGAAATAAGGTTTGGTTTCGTACATATTCGATTGCCTCCTTCTTAGAACTCGATCTTCTCGGGCTTCTGAGCAGCGTGAGCGTGCTCGGCACCCTGGTAGCAGTGCAGGCGGGTCAGAGCCTTATCACCGATGGTGTTGGAAGGGATCATGCCCTTGATAGCGTAGGTCATAGCCAGATCGCTGTTCTCAGCCATCAGCTTGCTGTACTGGACCTTCTTCAGGCCGCCGATGTACTTGCTGTGGGTGATGTGGAACTTCTGCTCGGCCTTCTTGCCGGTCAGAACAGCCTTGTCGCAGTTGATGACAACCACGAAATCGCCGCAGTCCACGTTGGGGGTGTAATCGACCTTCTGCTTGCCGCGCAGCAGAACAGCGGCCTCAGCAGCGACGTGGCCCAGGCTCTTGCCGGCAGCGTCGAGCAGATACCACTTGCGCTCGACTTCAGCGGGCTTTACGAGAGTAGTGCTCATATCTATTTCCTCCTGATAAGTGTTTGGTACGATTCAGGCGCCTTTGGGGCGCGAGTGTCAGTATACAACACAAAAAAGCGCCTGTCAACATCTTTTTGCGATTTTTTCAGTGGAAATTTTTATACCTCTCAAAATCTCTTGAATCCTCTCGAAATCTCGCGATTTCTAAAATCGCATTTTCAAAAAGTTTTTCGGCCTCCGGGGGGCAAATTTGTCCCGGCGGCGCTACAATTTTGCCGCCGAGTGTGTTATACTATATAAGATATTGTAAAAAGGAGTTTTTTCCATGCCGAAAGACATTCACACGCAGGATTCCTCCCAGCAGCGGGCCTCCAGGCTGCTGCTCGCCATGGGCGTGATCGTGCTTTTGGGTGCGCTGGCCTACTTTGGGCTGACGCTGGCCGTCAACCGCCGCACTCCCGCCAACCCCGACACCCACTTTGATGCGGAGAATGGCATCTCGGTGGATTACGAAAGTGCCGTCTGGCCCGTCTGTCAGATGACCGAGGATGCTGCGCTGGGTCATGCGCTGCAGCTGGCTTCCGGTGAGGACAGCGCCAACGCCAACTATCAGGTAGTGCTGTTCCAGCGGGGGGACCAAGCCACTTACGAAGATTTCATCGGCCAGTCGGAAGCCGACCTGAAAGCAGCCTACGGTGTCATCAGCCCCCGCAAGGTCAAGCTGCAGGTGGAGGGTGCCACTGTCACTGCCGTGCGCTGTGATATCCAGGCCTACTACGCCGTGCTGGCCACCATTGAATACGACAGCGGCGATGTGGTCTATGTCTCCGGCCTGACCAAGCTGGCCTCCATCAGCGATATCGTCAATCTGGTGGAAAGCGTGAGCCTGACATGAGCGATCTACACGCCATGCAGCGGCTCTGCGGCCTGATGCGTAAGGCCGTGCAGGATTACGAGATGATCTCCCCCGGTGATAAGATCATGGTGGGCGTTTCGGGCGGCAAGGACAGCGTGGCTCTGACCATCGGGTTGGCCCAGCTGCGCCGGTACCTCGGCTTTGATTATGAGGTCGTGGCCGTCACCCTTGACCCGCAGTTTGACCACCAGGCTGTGGATTACAGCCCGCTGGCGGCGCTGTTCGCCCGGTATGGGGTCCCCTACGAGGTGCGCCGCACCGAGATCGGCCCCATCGTGTTTGAATACCGAAAGGAAAAGAACCCCTGTTCCCTCTGCGCCAGGCTGCGCCGGGGCGCGCTGCACACGGCGGCGCAGGAGCTGGGCTGCAATAAAGTGGCACTGGGCCACCACCTCGATGATGCTGTCGAGACCTTTTACATGAATCTCTGGCGGGAGGGCCGCATTGGCTGCTTCTCCCCGGTCACCCAGCTGGACCGCCGGGGTCTGACCCTGATCCGCCCCATGCTGCTGGCCACCGAACACGAGGTGCGCTGTGCGGTAAAGGAGGAGGACTTTCCCATCGTCAAGAGCCGCTGTCCCGCCGACGGCGTGACCGTGCGGGAGCAGACCAAGGATTTTGTCCGGGAGCGCTGCCGCACCGACCACGCCTTCCGGCAGAAAACGCTCCATGCCCTGCAGGAGAGCGGCATCGACGGCTGGCGGCCGGTCCATACAGGACGCACATCCAATCCATCCCCAAAGGAGGGAATGCATCATGCAGATGCAGAACTTTGAAAAACACGTCTGGGCTGAGATCGATCTCGATGCCCTGCGGGCCAACTTCCGCACCGTAAAGCAGCGGGCAGGCAGCCTGCCCCTGTGTGCCGTGGTCAAGGCCGACAGCTACGGCCACGGTGCCGTCCAGTGCGCCCGGGTCTTTGCGCAGGAGGGCGCTTCCTGGCTGGCTGTCAGCTGCCTGGCTGAGGCCCTGCAGCTGCGCAGGAGCGGCCAGACCCTGCCCATCCTCATTCTGGGCCATGTGCAGCCCACATACGCTGCTGCCCTCATCCGGGACGATATCACCGCGGCCTGCTATTCCCTGCCCCAGGCCAAAGCCCTGAGCGAGGCCGCACAAGCCGCCGGGGGCCGGGTCAAAGTGCATCTGGCTGTGGATACCGGCATGGGCCGCATCGGCTTTGCTCTGCGCACCGATTTTGATGCCGCCATTGCCGAGGCCATTGCCGCCTGCACCCTGCCCGGCCTGGAAATGACCGGCCTGTTCCAGCACTTCTCGGTGGCCGATGACACCGCCGAGGAAAACATTGCCTACACCGCCGAGCAGCACCGGCTCTTTGTGCAGGCCTGCAGCGCCCTGACGGCAGCCGGGCACGAGCCCGGCATCGTCCACTGCGACAACTCGGCCGGTGTGATGCTCCACCCGGACTGGCCCGAGGGCCTGCCCCGGGCACACTGCATGGCCCGCCCCGGCATCATCCTGTACGGCTTTGACCCCAGCGATGAAGTCCGCTTCGGGCTGTTCCGCCCGGTGATGAAGCTCAAGACCGTGGTCAGCATGGTCAAGGTGCTGCAGCCGGGCCAGTCCACCAGCTATGGCCGCCGGTTTACAGCAGAGTGGCCCACGCCGGTGGCTACCCTCTGCACCGGCTACGCCGATGGCTACCCCCGCCAGCTCAGCTGCGGCAAAGGCATCGTGGAGATCCACGGCACGCCCTGCCCGGTGCTGGGCCGGGTCTGTATGGATCAGATGATGGTGGATGTCTCTGCTGTGCCGGACACGGTGCAGGAGGGGGACGAAGCCATCCTGTGGGGCGGCACTGTCAGCGACAGTGCGGAGGACATTGCCCGCAAGACCGATACCATCACCTACGAGGTGCTCTGCGGCGTTTCCCGCCGGGTGCCCCGTGTTTATCTGGAACACGGCACGACCGCTGCCGTGGAGGACTGGATCCTGAACGACTAATACACTCTCCCGGAGGAATTACATGGCAAGAGACAACATCCGAAATTTCTGCATCATTGCACACATCGACCACGGCAAGTCCACCCTGTCGGACCGCATTCTGGAGCTGACCAAGAGCGTGGACGAGCGCATCATGGAGGATCAGATCCTCGATAACATGGACATCGAGCGGGAGCGCGGCATCACCATCAAAGCCCGCGCCGTTACCCTGAACTACACTGCCAAGGACGGCAAGACCTACGAGTTCAACCTCATCGACACCCCGGGCCATGTGGACTTTGCCTACGAGGTCAGCCGCAGTCTGGCCGCCTGTGAGGGTGCCATTCTGGTGGTGGATGCCACCCAAGGTGTGGAGGCCCAGACGCTGGCCAACACCTACATGGCGCTGGAGCATGATCTGGAGCTGGTGCCCATCCTGAACAAGATCGACCTGCCCAGCGCCCACCCGGACGAAGTGGCCCAGGAGGTGGAGGATGTGATCGGCCTGCCCTGCATGGATGCGCCCCGCGTCTCCGCCAAAACCGGCCTGAATGTCGATCAGGTGCTGGAGCGGGTGGTCAGCGATATTCCCGCCCCCACCGGCGACCCGGATGCTCCCCTCAAGGCCCTGATCTTTGACAGCATCTACGACAGCTACAAAGGCGTTATCGTCTACATCCGCGTGTTCGAGGGCACCGTCAAGCCCGGCGACACCATCAAAATGATGGCCACCGGGGCCGAGTTCACGCTGGTGGAAGTAGGCCACATGGGTGCCACCAGCCTGACCCCCTGCAGCCAGCTGCAGGCCGGCGAGGTCGGCTACCTGACCGCCAGCATCAAGACCGTGCAGGACACCCGCGTGGGCGATACCGTTACACTGGCAGACCGCCCCACCTCCGAGGCCCTGCCCGGCTACCGTCAGGTCAAGCCCATGGTGTTCTGCGGCATCTACCCCGCCG
>OJQZ01001850.1_pt1 | contig 10211 bp, 9 predicted proteins | sample 1599071 | NCBI WGS metagenome assembly OJQZ01 (sample SAMN03922525, study PRJEB24848) | human gut metagenome | isolation source: stool sample | host: Homo sapiens | place: Germany | collected 2010-05
CCGCTGCACCGCCTGCCACGTTTCGCGGTCGATGATGGGCTCGTGGTGATCTTTTAGTTCTACCAGCGGTTCCTTGCCGTGGTTGTACTTCTTTTCGTGCGTCAGATAGTCCGGCGTGTAGGTCTTTTTCTGGATCAGGTCACCGCAGTATTTTTCATTCTTTAGGATCTTAGTCACGGTGGCCGACGACCAAAGGCAGTTGCCCTTGCTGCTGAGAATACCGGCCTCCCGCAGCTCCCGCGCGATGGTGCTGCACCCTTTGCGCTCTTGCAGGTACTTATGGAAGATGAGCCGGACAACTTCCGCGCCCTCCGGGTTGACGGTCATTTTGCCGCCAATCACGTCGTAACCCAGCAGCGAGCCGCCAAAAACGACGCCCTTCTCCATGCTGCGCATCTGCCCCCATTTGGAGCGTTCAGAGGTCCTTCGGCTTTCGTCCTGTGCGAAGGAACTCATGATCGTCAGCCGCAGCTCCCCATCGTTGGTGCGGGTATCCAGGCTGTCATTGAGAAACAGCACGCCGACGCCCCGCCGACGCAGCTCGCGGGTGATTTGCAGGGCGTCCACCGTGTTGCGGGTAAGACGGCTGACCTCCTTGGTCACGATCAGGTCGATCTGTCCCAGCTCCGCCGCGTGGAGCATTTTATTGAACTCCACGCGCTTGTTGGTCGATGTGCCGGAAAATCCTTCGTCAGCATAGATGCCTTGCAGCTCCCAATCCGGCTGGCGCTGGATGTACTCGCGGAAATACCGCTGCTGCGCTTCAAAGGAATTTGCCTGGTCTTCCTTATCCGTGGATACACGGCAATACGCTGCTACTTGTAACATAAAAACCCCTCCTTTTCGTGGTATCATACGATACAGAATGTGCCTTTGCAATTGTGTGAATACTGAAAGGCACTATTCCTTTACAGATTTTGGTTTTCCTGTATTTCTTATCTGTTCTTCTAATTTTTGTACGCAGTTTCTACACTGCATTTCGTTAAGAACCCCTTGACGCTGCAAGGCGAGCAGGACGGCTCGCTGGTATGCGAGAAGAAAGTCCTGCCCGATCTCGTCTGCCGCCTGATTATGCAGCAGCTCCGGTTTGCTTGCCATCCTGCTCCCCCCTTTCCTTGAAACTATGCGGAGAGACCGGTGAACTTGTTGCCGTTTTCCCGGAAGCGGTTTCCTGCCTGACGGAAACTCGATTTCTGCTCCTTGGCACGCTCGCGTCATCAGACGGTCATGGCCTGCTTCCCCGAAAGAGAAACGCTCCGGCGGTCATTCAATTTTGTGGAAGATCGTTTGTGCTGAATTTCAACTTCCACAAAAATGATAGCAAGCGTTGACGGAGATTTCAATATGTGGTAAACTATTCACGTGACAAATGATTTACCACACACGATGCGGAGCTGTGTCCACGAATGGAGGAAAAGCCTTGAGAGCCTTGTATTGCTTGAGTTTTGGCCCAAAAAAGGAATATGTGGAAACGGATTTCAAGCCTGTGGAATATCGTCTTGGGACAACCCTTATTGCCTTTTTGTCCACAGATTTCGCTTCTTTACGGGCGAAATTACTGGTGCGAACAACGCCCATGATGGAAAATCAAGCCATTACCGAGATCAAAAATGCGCTGAGCGCGATCCACCCTTTCGGGGAACGCTTTGTGCAGTCCCTCTTTTTTGAAGAAAAGCTGGCAGACGTGCTTGATGAACGCATGGAAGGTTTTGAGAAACTGCAAAAGGAACTTTCCACCTTTGCAGATGCCGTGCTCGTGCCGGACAGATCTAAGTTGAGCGCCAAGCAGCGTTTGGCGCTCTATATGAGCCGCGATTTTCAAGCTGCCACAGCAATCGCCGGTTTGGACCTGAAGATGCGCGCAGAACGAAAGCTGTATGTAGATGAGCAGAATTTTGATCCGGTGTTGGCGGCAGACCGCATTTCGACGCCACCAAAGTCCGTCCGGTTTGCCCGCATCGAGGGCTCGGACGATTTGGGCGCGACGCTGCTGACAGAACTGCTGGAGATGGTCGAGCAAGGAATTGAATTGAAAAAGTGTGAATATTGTCATCGTTACTTTATCCCGTTCTCTTCCAAAGCTCTTTATTGTAATCGGTCAGTCGGTGATACCGGAAAAAGCTGCAAAGAACTCGCAGTCAAAGAGAAGCATGAAAAGAAAATCGCTGCCGATGATGGCTTAAAGCTCATCCGGCAGCGGATCAAAACCTATGATATGCGTGTTCGCCGTACTCCGGCCATTTACACAGATGCCGCATTTCAAATCTGGAAAGCACAAGCGGAGAATGCACGAAACCGCTATGTGAACGGTGAATTGACCTATGAGGAATTGGCCGCTCTCACACAGCTCCCTAAGAAGAAAGGCGAAAAATAGACGAATAAAATACGAAATATTTGCGTATTTTTCTTGTTCTTTGCGTATACTGTGATATAATAAAGGCGAGGTGATGAGTGTGACCTTAAAAGAATTGCGTATTTCAAAAGGGCTGAATCAGGCCCAATGTGCGAAATACCTCGGTATGTCCACACGCAACTATCAGAATTACGAAAACGATGCCGCAAAAGCAAACACAGCCAGATACCATGCGATTTATCAAAAGCTGGAAAGCTATGGTCAGCCTGTTGTCACAGCCGCTGTACCCTCGCAAATGCCAGAGTTTCATACGAATGTTGTCACAGGTGCGGGCTTGCAGGCGTTGGCAAACAGCGTGGCAAAATACGGCAAGCGGGACTGCTTCAGCACCTTACAGAAGTTTGTGAACGGCTCCTATGATGGGAAGATCTGTATTTTATACGGTCTCCGCCGGACCGGAAAGACAACACTTCTGTTTCAAATGCTTTCCGAACTGCCCATAGAAAAAACGGCCTACATCAAGGTGCAGACCACCGATGATATGTCACGGTTGACAAAGGACTTGAAAGTTCTGTTTGAACTGGGCTATCGGTATGTGTTTATTGATGAAATTACGCTCCTGAGCGACTTCATCGACACCGCTGCTGTGCTTTCCGATGTGTTCAGTATGATGGGCATGAAAATCGTTGTTTCCGGTACGGACTCTCTTGGTTTCGCTATGGCAAACCGCGATGAACTGTACGACAGAAGCGTGACGATCCACACCTCTTTTATTCCCTTTCGGGAGTATGCGCGGCTCTTGAACATCCGTTCTGTCGATTCTTATATTGAATACGGCGGAACGCTGAAAATGGAAAATATGAGCTTTGACGATCCGGACACCGCCTTTCACGAGGTCGCGTTTCGGGACGATGAAAGTACCCGGAAGTATATTGATACCGCCATCAGCCGCAACATTCAGCATACACTGAAAAATGACCATTACGGCGAATACTTCAATCAACTGCGTGAACTTTGCGAAAAAGGTGAACTGACCAACGTCATCAACCGCATTGTGCAACACATGAACCACCGGTTTGTGCTGCGCGTAGTAGAGGACGAATTTAAGTCCCATGACTTTGGCTCCGCAAAGGAGCTGCTTCTGCATGATCTCCCTGCGGAACGGGCAACTGTTCTCTATGATGTCAATGAAAAGCAAATATTGGAGCGATTAAAGGCCATCATTGAGGTCAAGGAAAAGAGTGAAACAACCGTCCCGATCACGCAGGAGCATATCGACAAAGTGAAGAAGTATCTGCTTATGCTGGATCTGATCGTCAACTGTCCGGAACGGTATGAAAGCGGTAAGCAGGCAGAGCATTTCGTCTTTTCCCAGCCCGGTATGCGCTATGCCATCGCAAAGGCTCTGGTCTACTCCTTGATGCAGGATGCCTATTTTGCATCGATTTCCGAAGCAGATAAGGCATATATCACAGGAAAGATTCTGGACGATGTAAAGGGCCGGATGCTGGAGGACATTGTTCTGCTGGAAGTCCGCAAAACCGCGCCCAGTACGATGGAAGCGTTCAAATTCAAGTTCGATGCCGGCGGCGAGTTTGACATGGTGATTTATGATAAAACTAATCAAAATTGCCGCATCTATGAAATCAAGCACAGCACCGAGGCCAACGAAAAGCAGACACTTCATCTGCGTGATGCAGAGAAATGCCAAATCGTTGAAAAACGCTTTGGCCCGATCAGCGGTAAATTCGTTCTTTATCGCGGAAAAGACACGTTTGCCGAGGGTGTTCAGTATTTGAATGTAGAAAATTTCCTGTGTGGTCTGAAGTAACTTTTTGAGGGGGATTTATCATGAACTATATTTTAAAGCAGTTCGATGAACCGTTGGTTAAATTCTCCGCGACAACAGATACCAGTGAGCCGGAGATCCAAATCCTTTGGACAAACGAAGAAAAAGCGGCATTTCTGCCGCTTGGTCTGACGCTTACGCCGGATGGATTGAGCCGTTGGCTGCGCCGCCGCACGATTCCCAAAAACCGCGCCTACGTCCATAGCCTTTTGGCAAAATGCGGCTTAAACCTCAACCGACCGCTCAGTATTATCAGCGCTTGTAAAGGACTATCGCTTAACGATTGCTATTGGGTCGTCGAGGACGGTGACACCGCTTCTTTCGGCAAGGTAAATCTCTACGACAACCCATTCAGCAATGTTCTGGCAGAGCTTGCCTTTACCGGCTATGGCAGCAGCGTCCGCACTTCCCTGCTCTCCAGCCCGGAGTTTACCACCAACGGAATGCTCCGTAAATGCTGGCGGCGCATCGGCGGTAAGGTGTATCTCTATAAGGGCGGCACAGAGGGCGCGGCCAACACAGGCAACGAGCCATACTCTGAGTTTTACGCCGCGCAGATCGCCGCCGCCATGGGCGTTCACGCGATCCCCTATGGCTTATCCCGTTGGAAGGGCGTTCTCTGCTCCACCTGCGAGCTTTTTACCAGTAAAGAGTATGCCTATCTCCCTATCGGCCATCTCGTTTCTAAGGGCGGCATGGAGGCTGTGAAAGCATACTACGAAAAGCTGGGGACTGAGTTTGTCAATGCATTGAACGAAATGCTGGTGTTTGATGCGGTAATCTGCAATGTGGACCGGCATTTTGGAAACTTCGGAGTAATGGTCGATAACCGGACGAATACTATCGTCTCCCCCGCTCCCTTGTTCGACCACGGCAATTCCCTCTTTAACTTTGCGGGCGCGGACGCATGGGCGGACGAGGCCGCGCTGGAGGCATATATCGAAACGCTGTACCCCAGCGTGTACGATGATTTTCTCGGTACGGCGGCAAGTGTCCTGACACCGGAGCTGCACGAGAAGCTGCGCCATCTGTTGAACTTCAAATTTAAGAAACACTCACGTTACAACCTGCCCGAAAATATATTGCGGATGATGGAGCGGCAGGTGCAGAAGCGGGCAAGAATATTGTTGAGTAGCTGATAAAATGGGGCTGTCTCAAAATGCAAATTGCAAGAGAACAGCCTCCGTCAAAAGTTAGAAAAAGTCGTGAAAATCCAGCTTTGTCGGATTTTCACGACTTTTTTGTTGGGTTAATTTTTAGAAAATGTTATTTTGAGACAGCCCCTATTTTTTCTTTATTATCCGTTTATCACCTTATCAAAGCAGAAGAGTTTCTCGACGATTATTTCCGAGCCAAAACATTTATACTGCACATAGTAATTTTTATTTGTGTTTACAAAACTATAAATCATGCCATCCTCAATAGAATTTCTGGCTTCTCTATCTTGAATGATGCAATTACTCACATCCGTTACACCTATTGAATCTGGAATAATAATGGTTTCGGAGTACGATATTGAAGATTCACTTGAATCCATCATATTATTATCTTTGCTTTTTGCAGTAGTAAATGGAATTGATACAAGAACGAATAGCACCAGCACACAAATTAGGGCATTTCTAATGCAAATATACGATGAATATACGATATTGTTTCTAATAATATTCTGACTTATATTTCTGTTTGTACAATCATCATACTTTTCTTTTGTGTCTACATCATTTGTGGCTAAATTGGACAACTTTACTGTTGACATTGTATTTTCATTAAATAAAACCTTGATAGCATCTATTCCGGAAACGAGTAAATAGAGTATGGCAGCTAACAGAATAATAAACGAAATCCAATGCATAGTGATACACGAGTATTTACTAATTAGCGAGTCAGTTAAGTCAGAAGATCCCATAATAATAGTAATGGCAATAGTAATTCCAATAACATTTGTTTTTGCTTTGTCCTCGAATTTGTTCTTAACTTCAAATGTTTCGGCATATCTCTGTCTAAAGATTTCAATTGGAATCTGATCGAAATTATCCATAAAAGCACGATTGCTTTGGCTTTCACCACAATTTATTTTCTCTTTTAATTGCTTATTGGCTTTTCTCATAGAAACCGAAGGGAACACTTGTCCAATTATGGATCGTATGAATCTACCCATTTTACTCCTCACCAACCAGTTCATCTACGATGACTTTTTCAAGCGGTATAGCACAATACTGATTTAACCAGCCCCATTCTCCGGTAGGGTTGACTTCAATAAAATAATACTGCCCATCTGAAAATGCCAAGTCAACACCACCAAACGTTAGTTCCAGCGTGTTCATCAACTTGATTATACTGTTTGAAATGTCATCCGGCAGTGTTTCGGGCATATACTGAAGGTCTTCTTTAGCGTTTTTTCTCCAGTCTCCATATATGTTTTCACCGTTTTTTGTAATACCAACGGGAAATAGCTTATCGCCAATAACTGTAACCCTTATATCACGTTTATCTTCAAGGAATTCCTGCAAAATAACAGGGGCATCTTTGATGTTGGATTCAGCAAGTTCATTTCCACTGACAACCGAAGAATATGTGAAATATTCTTGTGATTCATCATAAAACAAGGCGGTATCCAATGATTTTACAATGTACTTGTTTGTAGGCGTGATCCTTTTGGGCAATATATTGCCGACAAATGTTTTTGGGGTGGGCAATCCGACATTCTGCGCACATTGAAGTTGATACAGTTTGTTCTCGGCGCGGTATGTATTTACCGGATGATTAATCCACTTTGCTTTATCAAAAACAATAAGGTTTCTAATAAACGAACTCCATTGGCTTCTATATAATTGCTCGTTTACATTGTAATTCTTATGAGAGCGCAAGAATACAGGTGCTCGAAAAAAGATGCCTTTCAGTGTATCATTTCTGACCGTATAAGGGGCATTTTCAAGTATTATTGTCATTTCTCGGTTTTGCAAGGAGAATATAATCTCATATTCTCCAAATTTATCACGGTTCAGCCGGAGATACCGCTTTTTATTTTGTCTCAATTCAAAGCAAACAAGGTCTGTTGAATAATCAATGGACGATGAAATAATTAAGTACTCAATATCATTCACCTTTATGATCTTCTCCTGTTTCAATATCAAATTTTTTAGTAACCGGCTTTTGTGGATTATCACTCTTCATCATCGCAATATTGGATGAGGTTTCCACCCAATATCCATCTTTAGCTTTATACGAACACCCCCTTGGTGTCAAATTCTGCTTGGGTATGTCATACTTTTTGGCTTTTTCTAAAAGAATATGATTTTTCACTTAAAAATTCTCCTCACAATTCACTTTTTAACATTTGCCTAGTTCCCTCAATCTTCCTATCTGCATAAAGGACAACATCTTTGATGACCAACTTCTGAACAGCGGAAATCAATGCTGTCATTGTGTCGTAGTCTGGCTTGCCGTCTTTTGTCGGAAGCTGAATATCAAGAGCATCGGCATCTTTGGCATAGAAGTTATGGCCATAATCGAATTTTCCGGTATGAGCGGCCTTATGGCAAGCGGAGGTAACAAAAATCGCCGCTTTCATTGGAACGGCTTCAGTATGTACAACTGCCACATGATCGTCTGCTCCGTATTTATAATTACGATACTTAGCAGAACCGAACATATCAATCGTTGTAGTGTTCTTCTCGAACACCTCAACATCGTTGCTGATATATGCAGAAATACCTTCTGATGCTTCGCCGGCAGTGACAAACGGAAGCGTACCTGCAATGCGGTCATCGCCTTTCAAACGCTTTCCCCGTGTCGATTTGCCAAAGAGCTTTTCAAGATTATAGGTACCCCATTTAAGCGATTGGTAGTTTTTGAGTGTGTTTTCTTCATCACTGGATAATTCGTAATTATCCAGTCCGCTTACTGTTAAGTAAGCGGACAGCTCCGCTACACGCTCCGCTTCCAGCTCCGCTATAAAGGACTCCATAAAATCAAAGTCGATGACCCCGTTATCTGTGATAGGAAATGTGACGACATCATCTTGAATTTTTGCTCTACTTATACTGTTACCCCAAGAATACTTGGAGCAAAGGCTCTTATAAATACAGGAAGCTGTATACAGAAAAACGTTTTTAGACTTTGTTCCTTCTTTCAAATATAACGCCAAATTGTGACTATCGTTGGAATAAAAATCTTCCTCCTGATAAGTTACAACAAATGTTTTCCCGCCGATAAAGATACAATTACCCTTTTCAAGATATTTTTTATCGTAGTCAATGTATGTACTGACAGCGTTGTTTTCTGAACTGGCGCATAAATATGGAACTGTTCCGCTGCCCTCAATAATGTTATATGCCAGAATGTTGGATGTGTTTTTAACAGTAAACACATCTATGAGTTTAAATTCGCCCCACTTAACAGTCCCCAGCTTTTCGTTAAGTGAGGCATTCATTTTCCCAGGCGGTCGTCCTCCATGCCTTGATTTTTCAGAAGATTGGACACTTCCCAAGCCAGATAATCGCTTACAGTTTTCTTGAAATCATCCAGTGTCGGTTTTGTGTCGATTGGAGCTGTCTGATTCCAGTCTGCGCCGTTGTTGGGATCAATTTTGCCTTCGTAGTATTCCTTTTCGGTAAAGATGTTCAGCTTTGATTTACCGAAACGCACCAAATCCACCAGTTCCTGATAACGCTCTTTTGCGTGGTCGGTATCCCGCAGGTTACAGCTTGCCTTTTTGCGATTTGTTCGCGTATACCCGTCAACGGAAAAGTCGATGAACTTTACAGTGTCGTCTTTCTGGTGCGCTTCACCGACTCGGAAAACATATACATTCGTCTGGACACTTGACTTTCCAATGAAAAGGTCTATTGGCATTTTGACGCTTGCAAGCAGAGTGCTGTGTTTCAAAATTCTCTTGTTATATTCCGTTGATTTGCCGCTGCCTGCGGAATTTTGGATGATGATTGCGGCGTAGCCTTTGCTCATCATTGAGAGGGCTTTTTCAACGAAAACCATTCCATTGCCCGGCGCGGAATACGGTGGATTCAGAACAAACGCATCAGCCGGGAATTTTTCATCCGTTTTACCAAAGCCATAGTTGCCGTTAAACTCTTTCAGAGAGTCTTTGTTCAAAATATTAGAACTGCCGTCACCCATCAGGATCATATTGAGGATAGCAAGCATATAAACTTCCGAAAGAATTTCAAGACCAAGAAGCTGATTCGCCTTGATTTGAGCAGATTTCAAAGCAAATTCATCGGGAGACTTGATCTGCTCTTTGGCATCTATCAGCATTTCGTTCATAGCGGCGACAAGAAGGCCTGCTGAGCCAGTCGCAAAGTCCCACACATAGGAGTCCTTATTTACTCTTGCAAGACGCGCCAAAAGGGTGGCTACATAAGAGGGGGTCAGAACAACATCGTTGAGTTTGTCCTGTGAGAAGCCGAGCCAGCTATACATTTCATTGAATAGCTTCCCGGTAAAATCAGTACTTAAACCGATTTTGTAGTAGATGCCGAGATCGTCAATGATTTTTGTAAAGACTCGTTTTAGCTGGCTTTCTCCGTTTTCAACCTTATTGATATTATCGGTTGTCAGCGTGTTCTGTAAGGTACGAACAATCAGATCACGTTTTTCCTGCGGCAGGTTCTTTTCGCTCAGAAACGCTTTGATTTTCCGAAGGATAATATCGCCATCACGGTTGCCTTCTTCGGTTGAGGATTTCAGTTCTGATTTCTCAAGTGCGGCAACCTTCCCAGGTACGCCGAGCGTTGCAATAATGGAAGCTGCCACAAGGTAAACACGGTCGCGTTCACTTAGCCCTTTTTCGTTGTTATAAATGTCATTATTCAGTTTAACAAGACTGGCGTTAATTTCCTGCTCACGATGTTCTCTGAGCTTTTCGATGTCTTCCTGTGAGAGCTGGAGGCGCTTTACTTTTTCAATAAAGCCGTCAAAATTACTCTTTTTTAGGAAAGAAAAATCGGTGTACTCCTGTCTCTTATACACATCTCCGAGCCCACGAGACTA
>OJQZ01001874.1_pt1 | contig 10061 bp, 9 predicted proteins | sample 1599071 | NCBI WGS metagenome assembly OJQZ01 (sample SAMN03922525, study PRJEB24848) | human gut metagenome | isolation source: stool sample | host: Homo sapiens | place: Germany | collected 2010-05
AAAAATGAAAAGCCTATTGGCAGAGTTAAATATGCGCTATTTTAATTCCGCCAACGGGTTAATATATATAATAATTATAAATCTACTAAAGATATTCCTAAAGGAAATCCGATTCCTGCGGAAGAATGTCTGGAAGCTGCCCGGCACTTCTTTCATGTCATCAACGAAAACCCGGTGCAGAAATTGCAGATCTTCATTCCGCTGATCAACCGCTTCCAGCAGGAGGAGGGACTGACACGCGGGGATGCCTGTGCCAACCTTGTGCACTTGGTGAACGAATTGCTGGTTCCTCACTTTGCGGGGCAGGAGCGTTTCATGAAATCCGGTCACAGCGGACGTCTGTGCTGGCTGAACAACCTGCTGAAGTCTGCCCATGGACAACGCCTGCTGAAGGATGCCGCAACCGCCGGAAGGCGGAAAAGGGAGCAGGCAATGCGTGAGATGCGGAGCGAGCAGCGCAACAATCATCCGCTGTGCGAGTTTGAGTGGACGGACACCGAAACCGGAATGCGCTTTTATGACGATCCGATAGAGGGAATGGTCAACATCCCTGATGATGCGTCTCCGCGCCCGGGAGCAGGGAGCGTGTGGAATGTGCTGAGCAATAACTGGGAAGGAGGGAATTTGTGAAACCGTTTTATTATCTCTGCGATTTTCCTGAACGCAAGAACGTGGGTAAGAATTATCTGGCCCTGTGTCCTAAATGCGGCAAGAAACACCTTTCGATTTCCCGCGAGACGGGATTTTACCATTGTTTCTATGCCGGATGTGATTTTCATGGCCGCCTGAAAGACTTTTGGGAAGAACGCCCGCTGTCGGCCGGGAGGGCGTATGGCGGCCCGTCCGCTTCTTTCCCTGCATCGGCGGGAAGGAAGAACGGAAGTGCGGCGTTGGCGGGTAATGCCGGTGGTGGAGAAACTTTCGTGTCCGAAGTCTCGATGATTCCCGATGACTACAAACATCTCTCGCCCGACGTGCTCGCCAGAATAAAGCCGCTGACAGATGAGCCGGAGACGGCCGACCCTGATCAGCTTGCCGCCCGCCGTTATCTTGCCGACCAGGGAATATCCTTGAAAACGGCTGTCAGTGCACATCTCGGTTGCCTGACGCACCGCTGCTTCGGTGGAAAGGACGGCAAGGACGAAAAGAACGCTGCCGGGACGATGTACCACTGCATTGCCTATGTGAACTACGTCAACGGGCAACCTGTCAACGTGAAGTATCGTTCGTGCGACCCTTCCTCGTCCGGCTACACCAAATGCTGGAGTCAGGATTCGCCCACTACGCCCTGTCCGCCCTATAATATCGACTGCATCAACCCGCTGCGGATTTCCGAAGAGAGTGTTGCCCGTCTGATTGTCACCGAAGGAGGAAGGGATGTGCTGACCCTGTACGAGGCGGGCTACCCTTATGTCATCAGTGTGCCCAACGGCGCTGCAAGCGACCTTCGCAAAAGTTTCGAGGCTTTTGTTCCCTGGCTGGACCAGGTGCGCGAACTGGTGATTTGCGGTGACTGCGACCTGCCGGGGCGGACACTCGTGAAGCACCTTGCCGACTACTTCGGGTCCCGCTGCCTGTTCACCACTTTGCCCGGCGGCTGCAAGGACATATCCGATGTGCTTGTGGCATACGGTTCCGGTGTGGTGCGCGAGATTATCGACTCTGCACGTCCGCGGCATACGGCGGACATCATCACCGTAGGCGAACGGACGGATGAGGTGCTGAACGTGCTGCGTGGCGAATACGATCATGGATACGATGTGGGCTATGGCCCGCTGACCGACCAAGTGTTTCATCCCACCGATCAGGGCGGACTGATAATCGTTACCGGGAAGCCCAACAGCGGTAAGACGGATTTTCTGAATGACCTGACTTGCCACCTCATGGCCAAGACCGGGCGCTACGTCTGCTTTCTCTCTTTCGAGGTTCCCGACAAGAATAAGCACATTGCGCACCTCATCCGGCTGATGTTGGGCAAAGTGAACATGACGGCATATACCCGGGAGCAGTTGCAGCCCATTGTCTCTTTTCTGAACGCCCACATGGTGCATCTGGATCTGCATGAGATTTCGCCCACACCTACCAATATCATTGAGCGTGCGGAACGGGTGAAACGAGCTGTACCGTTGAAGTATCTCATCATCGACCCGTATCTTTTCATGGAGATGGAAAGCGGACGCTACAATACGGAAACACAGGCCATTAAGGCCATGCTGACGCAGATGCAGGCATGGGGGCGCAGCAATGGCATCTGGGTCATCATCGTGGCGCATCCCCGCAGCCTGAAGAAGCAGAGTGGAAAGGATGAACTGGAAGAAATAGACATGTACACCATTTCGGGCAGTGCCAACTGGGCCAATCTTGCCGACTTCATTTTTTCTATCAGCCGCATCAACCAGCCGGACCGCAACTATACAAGGCTCGACATGCTGAAGGTGCGCGACCAGGATTTGTGCCGGACGGGCAGCGTGTTGTTCGTGCGGCAGCCATGCGGCCGGTATGATGAGCGCGAGTCGGAACAGCAGGTAATGGCAGAAATGCAGGGCAAAGTGCTGGATAAGGACAGGCTGCCCTGGATTGAACTGCTGAAAAAGGAAGAGGGATGAAAACGCTACGCCGCCCCCTCTCACAAAAAGAGGAGTTCGTACATTTGTTCTGAAAAATCATGCAAAAGTAGGAATTTTAGGGGCAGGAATCAAATGTTTGGTTGTTTTTCCGGGGTTTTACTCCTGAAAGTCCGGGGATTTACGCATGAAATGCCGGGTGTTTGCAGCAGCAACGCCCGGCATTTGCTTTGTAAACGTCAGGGTTCTCCCAGCGCTTCCACGATTGTGTGCACTTGAAGCGGCGTGTAGCATTTGGCGTTGGGAAGCATGCCGCTGGCCCGGAGCTGTTCTTGAAGTCCGGGTTTGAAGGCTATCCAGCGGTTTAGTTTCCGGACAGCGGCTTTGGGTGTGATGTAAGGGCTGTAAAGCATGGCCAGCTCGCTTTTGCTGTAACTGCGTATGGTGAATGAGGATTTTTCCATTGGAACATTTTTATTACGATTGTTGATGTAAAGTTAATGAAAAATGACGGGGTATGAAAGCATGTGCAGAGGTTTATTGCGTCATAAGGTGCCATAAGCCGCGGTAACTCTCCTTATGGTGTGCAAGGATGCGCAAAGGGGTGAGAAGGGGTAGCGGAGTGGGACGGAGGAGGTATCTTTGCATTGTCAAAAAAGGAGCTCCTGAGAGATTTGACAATTGAGAATTGAAAAGTGAAAAAGTAACAACCATTAAAAAAGTAAAGATTTATGGCAAATGCATTGGTAGTGCGTACACAGCGCTACAAAAAGATTGGAGATAAGACTTCTCCGCTGGTTTATACCCTGAAAAGAAAGCCGCGCGATGCGAAGATGTATGATTTGAAGCGTATCTCGGAAGAGATTGAGGCTTTGGGTGGCATGTCGGCGGAAGATGTGCTGCACGTGGGCAAGGCAATCGTGAGAAACATACGTGAGAAGTTGGCGGACGGAAACAGTGTCCGTCTGGATGATTTCGGGATTTTCCGCACTTCGTTCCATTGTGTGGCTACGGAGCTGGAAAAGGATTGTACGGTGAAGAACATTGATAAGGTGCGGGTCAACTTCAAGGTTGCCGGTACGTTGCGACTGGTGAACGATTCGGTAGCCACCACGAAAGGCGCTCCGAATAACATTACCTACGAACTGGTTTCTGCCGACGGCGGCAGTTCATCGGGCGGAACAGGCGGCCTTCCGGACGATGGGGAAGAGGAAAACCCGTTGGGATGAGAAGAGTGATGAACAAGTTTTTATGAACAATTTAAAATGAAGAAGAAAATGAGTAAAAGTGCAGGTATTTGGGATACAATTCTGAAAGTGGTGATTGCAGTGGCTTCGGCGGTGCTGGGCGTGTTCGGGGCAAATGCGATGACGGTGTAGGAGGGGAGATGTCCTGACAGTGTAAGAGCGTAATGCTCTTTGTTGCATGTTTTGTTTAGAAGGCGCCGGTTGGCGCCTTCTTTTTTTTCTCTACAAAGCCTACGGGCATATCCACATGGGCATATCCCAGTTTGTCCAGACGGACGGCTACTTTGCTTTTTCCGTTTAGGATGACGAGTTCTCCTTCCAGTCCGGCCAGCGGGCCTTTTATGACTTTTACGGCGTCGCCGGGAGCGAGCGGGGCGCTGCACATCTCCACTGCCTCCTGACTGTAATCGAGCATGAAGCGGAATTGTGCCATTTGCTCGTCGGGGATTACGGCGGGCGCACTTTCACCGCGCAACACCATATAGCGGTTGACGGCTTGCAGGCTTAGTGGAAGCGCACGTTCCTGCGGAGTGACGTGCACGAATATCATCATCGGAATTATCAGGCGGTCCACCCGTTTGCGGCGGTCGCTCCACTGGTGAATCTCACTCTGAATGGGCAGGTAGCATTCAATGCCCATAGCGGCGAGCCGCCGGGCTGTCCTCTTCTCAAGGCATGACTGCACGTAAGCCACCAGCCATTGGCGACGAACGGCGTCGGTTTCCGTTTCTGTGTATTTGGTACTTTGCATTGTTTTTGTGATCCATTAGTTTAAAAGGTACGTGCGACGGCAGCGCTCTACCGCCGCAACGTACCGACAAACAAACAAATATAAGCCCGGAGACGGGGACAGTATTTCATGTAGAAGTACCCCGGACTTATGGGGTATATGCTATTTACGGTCGGAGGTGCTGCCATAGCCGTATCCATAACCGTAGCCATATTTCTTGCCGTAACCATAGTACTTGCCATACTTGCCGTAGCCGTAGTAATAGCCGTATTTCTTCTTTTTCATATCCAGCCCGTTGATGACGGTGCACAAATTGGGCAAACGATTATTGTTGTACAACTCGTTGATCAGTTGGTAATCGTTCTTATGTGTATAATCGGCGCGGCAGACATAGATACTGGCGTCGGCCACACGAGCTATAAGCTGCGTATCGGTCACCATGCCGATAGGGGCGGTGTCAAGCACGATATAATCGTAATCTTGTTTCAATATTTCAACGGCATCTTCTAAGGATTGGCGTGCCAGCAGTTCCGTTGGGTTGGGTGGTATGATTCCGCCGGGCAATACGCTGAGATTGGGAGATATGCCGGAAGGTTGTATCATGGAACGCAGATCGGTGCTTTGGGGGGCAGACAAATATTGGGTGATGCCATACTCCTTGTGGGAGATGTGGAACACTTTGTTCAGTCCCGGCTTGCGGATGTCCAGCCCGACGATAATCACTTTCTTTCCCAATAATGCCAGGCTGACAGCCAAATTGGATGCGATGAATGTTTTTCCCTCACCACTCATGGTGGATGTGATGAGAATTACTTTCTTGTCCGGATCGCCCAGAATGAAAAACAGGTTGGTGCGCAGGCTCCGGAATGTTTCCGCCATAATATCATTGTCGTTTTCACGGACGGCTATGGTATGAGTGTGTCCGGCTTCCGGTTCGGTAAGGGGAAGATCGCCGATAATGGGTACAGCGGTGAGTTTCTCTACATCGGCACGTCCCTCAATACGGAAACTGAGGAGATTCAGGATGTAAATAATCCCTGCCGGAATACCGAGTCCAAGTGTGAACGCAATCATGTAGATTGACTTACTATTGGGAGATACCGGGAAATCATCTGCCAATGCATCGTCTATGATTTTGGCATTATTGGCGGTAGCAGCCAGTGCGATGTTGTTTTCCTCGCGTTTCTGCAATAGCATGAGATAAAGTCCAGCTTTGATTTCCTGCTGGCGCTGGATGCTGACGAAACGGCGTTCCTGTGCAGGAGCGTTACTGATGCGTCCGGCGTATTTGCCTGCCTGACGGTCGAGGTCGGCTTTGGTGATGAGCAGTCCTTTGCGTGTGCTGGTAATGGTGGTGGTGATACCGGCACGCATATCCTGTATATTGCTGTCGAGACGGCGCACAACAGGGTTGGCTTCCGAAGAAGTGCGCAGCAGTCGGTTACGTTCCAGAATCAGGGCATTGTATTGGGCTATAAGGCCGGATAGGGTGGCATCGTTCAGCCCCACGTTGGCAGGTAGAGTGGAGATTGCATTTTCCGGCTTTTGAATGTATTCGGAGAGATACTGAATCAGATTGAGCTGTGTGCCGTTTTCCACGCACAGCTTTTCGTAGGCGGACTGTTCGCTGACGGCAAGCTGTGCGTCGTTGCTGAGGTCGGTGAGGCCTGCTTCGCGTTTGAAGCTTTCCAGCTCCTGCTCCGTAGTGCCTAATTCCTGATTGATGACGGAGATGCGTTCGTCAATGAACCGGGCGGTATTCTGCGCCACTTCGTCCTTGTCGTTGTTGGCTTTTTTATTATATATTTCTATCAGCTTGTTTATAAAATCCTCGCCGCGTTTCTTATTCGTGTTTTTCACCGATACGGTAACAACGGAAGTGCTTTTGCTGGTCGGTTCAATGGACAAGGCTCCCCGGTATCCTTTGGCTACGGACAGGGGATTGACAATGCTTACATCTATATTACCGCTGCCTGTGGGGGGAACAGAAGGGTTGGACATAAAAGTGAGTGTACCGGCCTCACCGGAGAGAACGGCTGGTAATTTCGTGAAATGTTTGCTGATGGTATTTTCTCCAATGGTTGCCGTCACATCTATCTGTTGGTCGGAGTGATAGCTGATGTTCAGAAGTATAGGGGCAGACATGCGTTCGGCATCTTCGGGCAGGAAATGCACAAGTATTGGGGATGAACCGTATAAATCGATTCTGTTGAATCCGCTTTCGCCTGAATAGCTAATGTATAAGCCCAGTTCGCTGACTACATCCTTGATGAGCGATTTGCTGCGGAGAATTTCTATTTCATTGTCAATGTTTTTAGCGGACGATATGAAGCCGAAGTTCTCGAATGCACTGAGATCACCGCCGGAATTTCCACCTTTCTTGTCATCCTTGATAATGATGGATGCGTTGATATTGTACACCGGAGTAATGGTTTTCAGATAGAGCCATGCACATGCCATGCAGAGAACGATTGAGGCTATAAACCACGGCCAGCGGATGACATATTTGAAAAGTGTAGCCTGCCAGTTGGTTTTCTCTTCTTTTTCTTCGAACAAGTCGTCGTATATTTCTTCTTTCACGTCCGTAATTTTTTTTATTTACAGTTTTGTCTTTCTGTCTCACTTATTTGGTAATTGCTATAATAAGACTCGCCAATGAAACCAGTGAGCCGACAACCGAGAACCAGATAGTGGTGCTGCTACTGATATTGGATGTTTTTGCCTTGGTCTTATTGGGGGTGACATATAAAATGTCATTCTGTTGCAGGTAGTAATAAGGTGATTGCAGAATGTCCTGATCGTTCAGGTTGAGCGTCACAATCTCACGTTTGCCGGTATTGTCTTCACGAATCAGCTTCACGTTATCGCGAATGCCGTAGATAGTCATATCGCCTGCCATGGCAAGGGCTTCGAAGATATTGACCTTTTCGTTGGAGATGGTAAATGTTCCCGGACTGCCCACTTCGCCGATGACTGAAATTTTATAATTAACCATGCGTACGGTGACAATGGGTGTTCCACGAAACTGGGATTTGAGTTTGTCCTTGATGTACTGTTCGGCTTCTCCTTTGGTGAGGCCGCCTAAGTGGATAGTACCCAATACGGGAAATTCCACATTTCCGTCATTGTCTACGAGATATTGTTGCAGCGCAGGCTGGGAAGTAAGGGATCTGTTGCCGGTGTTGCTGGCGGGAGTTGCTATGGTCAGGTTGAATGGTTCTGCCAGTTCGGGTTCTTCAGGACAGCTCACTACGATTGTCAGCAAGTCTTTCGGCATGATGCGGGCATCATATAGGGTCATGCTGCGTGTGCTTGTATCGGCTGAGGCAATCTGGCCCAAATCATTCTGCAGATAAGGCACTTTCTTGTAGCTTTGGCATCCTGCCAGTAGCAGAGGCAATAATAAAAATATCAGATTTCTTCTTTTCATGTGTTTTTGGTTTTTAACTTTCAATACTCAAGCTTCGATTCACTTCAATAGGCCTCTTTATCTCCTCTTATCAGGTTTTTTACGGTTTTGTAAATGATGTATAGGTCGAGCATGAAAGTCCAGTGTTCCAGATACCAGATGTCTCGTTCCACGCGGCCTTCCATTTGCCACAGTTCTTTGGTTTCGCCACGAAAACCGTTGATTTGCGCCCATCCGGTGATGCCGGGTTTTATGAGATGCCGCACCATGTATTTGTCAACCAGCTTGGAATATTCTTCGGTGTGTTTCAGCATGTGAGGACGAGGCCCCACTACGGACATGCTGCCCAACAGGACGTTGATGAACTGCGGAAGTTCGTCGATGTTGCTTTTGCGTAGGAAATTTCCCAACTTCGTTTTGCGCGGATCGTTTTTGGTGGCCTGCATGGTGTCACTGTCTTTGTTTACGCGCATGGAACGGAACTTGTAGCACCAGAACTCTTTGCCGGCTTCTCCACTGCGTTTTTGCTTGAAGAAGATGGGACCGGGTGAGGTGATTTTTATGGCTGTGCCTATTATCAGGTATATCACAGGGAAAAGCGTGCACAGAAAAAGCAGTGAGAAAAGAATGTCGAACATTCGTTTGAGAAGTCTGTTTTCCGGCTGCGCCAATGGTTCCTGACGGATGTATAGAATGGGAACGTTGCCCAACATTTCAAAATGCATGTGGCGTTTGAGGTATCTGCGCACATCGGGCACACTGTAAAAGTGTATAAGATGATTTTCACAGTAATTGATGATGGGCAGAATTTCCTTGCTGTATGATGAAGGAAGTCCGCAGTACACGTGTTCTGTTGGGCTATGTTGGATGTAAGGAAGTGCATGTTGGGGAAGGCCCAAATAAGGGCATTGTTCGGGATAGAGTGGGGAAGGCGCTTCCGCAAAATAGCCGATTATCTTGAAACCGGATGCTGCATTTCCTGTCATTTCATGGTAAAGCTCAATCATGTTTTCACCGTCGCCTAAGAGTATGGTGCTACGGGAGTTGCCGCCCGAACGACGATAGGACTTTAAAATTTGGCGGAAAGTCAGCCGGTAGATAGTTAAGCAAATAAGAAAAAAGAAATAGAACGAGACAAAAAAACGCGCGGAAAGAGTTCCGAAATCGGCAAGACTGATAAGGCTGATGAATACTACTGCATGGAAAAAAGTGTTGCGTATGGCACGTGTCACAATCCGTTCCGGACGTACAATGCGTTCATGAAGAATAATGCCTTTGGAGTAGTTACAGGTAATATAGACCAGGTTCAGAAGGACCAACAGGCGGGGGAGAGAATTGGCAAATGTTTCGCCGAGTGTCTGGACATCTATTATATGATATAATACTATGAAGATAGTATTCAATATACATAAATCACCGGCAATGATGATTAACTTGATGACTTTATTAAATCGTAATACTTGTTTCATGGGTTTGTAATACGTTTATAATCAGTTTTTTCCGATAAAAAAAGAATTAGGCCGTACTCTTTAATTGCTTGTTCCTGTTTTTATGTTCTCTTACTTACAAGGTAAGAGAATAAATGAGGCATAGTAAATAGTCTCTCTCTTTTTGTTAACATCTGATTATTACACATTAACGATGCTTATTATTGTTTAAATTGAGAAAATGATGTCAGAGAATAGAATAAAACAGGAAAGAAAAATGTGTAAATAAAATCGAAATGAACGCAATGATGAAAAATAGTTTTTATTTATATTTTATGAGGTTTAATACCATATAATTTGATTAAAATATAAAATCGTTTGTTTATTTGTTGATTTTTTTTTCTACCTTTGTCCCCATAAATCTCATTCTCTTACCTTGTAAGTAAGAGAATGAGATAGATATTTTAGCTTTTTCTTTGTATGTGTGAATATATTTTACATTTTAACTTACCTTTTTTCTTTTTCTTTGGATAGATTCTTGAAATGACTTTCCTGTTGGCTTTGCTCATTGCATTGTTGTTGAAGGAGGCGAGATAAACGTTTGTTACTTTTTCGGAGCTGTGTCCCAGGCCTTCGCTTATCATGGCAATGGCTACTCCCTCTTCTTTGGCGGTGGTGGCCCAA
>OJQZ01001881.1_pt1 | contig 10003 bp, 10 predicted proteins | sample 1599071 | NCBI WGS metagenome assembly OJQZ01 (sample SAMN03922525, study PRJEB24848) | human gut metagenome | isolation source: stool sample | host: Homo sapiens | place: Germany | collected 2010-05
TACGAGATTCGCCTTAGTCTCGTGGGCTCGGAGATGTGTATAAGAGACAGATTAAAGATAATCTTACATTTACAAAACTTTCCCCTAAGGCTGTTGTAATGGAACAGGATGTTTTGTCTGCAATAAACAGATTATCAGGCAGCGGAGTATTTGATATTATATTTATGGATCCACCTTATGGAAAAGACTATGAATATGACGTATTACTTGCATTATCACATTCGGATATTGTAGACAGATATACAATTATTGTAATTGAGGAGGCTCTTAATGTGCCTTTGGATTATATTGATGAATGTGGATTTGAGACTGTAAAGATTAAGAATTATAAAACTAATAAGCATATTTTTATACGATTAAAGGAGAGTGAATAACTGTGAAAAAAGCGATTTATCCAGGAAGTTTTGACCCGGTGACATTAGGACATTTGGATATAATCAGGCGTTCAGCAAGTCTTGTTGATCATCTGATAGTTGGCGTTTTAAATAACAGTACCAAAACACCATTGTTTTCAGTGGAAGAGCGTGTTAATATGTTAAGAGAAGTGACAAAGGATCTGCCTAATGTTGAAGTATTAAGCTTTAGTGGATTACTGGTGGATTTTGCTGCAGAACATAACGTTTCTGTGATAATAAGGGGATTAAGAGCTGTCACTGATTTTGAATATGAGCTTGCAATGTCGCAGACTAACAGAGTTGCGGCTCCTGGGATTGATACGGTATTTCTTACAACAAGCCTGAAGTATGCATATTTAAGTTCCAGCATCGTTAAAGAGATGGCTATGTATGGCGGGGATATTAAAAAGTTCGTTCCGGAAGAGATTATAGACAGAGTCTATGAGAAGTATGGAATCACAAAATAATCAAAATACTATTAAAGGAGTAAAACGATGAGCAGAATTGAGCAGTTAATAAGTGATATTGAAAGTTATATTGATACCTGTAAATATTATCCATTATCTAATGTTAAGATTATTGTTAATAAAGAGCAGTTAGAGGATATGCTTACAGAATTAAGATTAAAAACTCCTGATGAAGTTAAGAAATATCAGAAGATTTTAAGCAATAAAGATGCTATTCTTGCAGATGCCAAGGAACAGGCTGATGCTATTATTAATGCAGCACAGGTTCAGACTGAAGAACTTATTAATGAGCATGAAATTATGCAGAGAGCTTATGCACAGGCTAATGAGCTTATTGAACAGGCTACAGCACAGGCACAGGCTATCCTGGATAATGCAACAGAGGAAGCAAACAGCATAAGGTATGGTGCTATGCAGTACACAGATGATATGCTTGCAAAACTTCAGTATATTATTGAACATTCAATTAAGGATAATAAAGAAAAATATGATTCGTTATTATCAGGTCTAGAAAATGTATTATCTGTTGTCAATAATAATAGGAATGAGCTTAGTGGTATTGAAGAAGGAGAAACTGAAGAAACTGTGCAAAACAATTCGGAAGATTCGGATTCCACGGATACAGACAATAATGAATAACAATTAATAATCTTATAGTATATTTAATACATATATCAGCAGATAAGTCATTGCAAGTGTTACTATACACAGTACAAGTTTCTGATATATGTATTTTTTTATGCTTATATAACTGCTGCATATGCTTTTTGTCTGCATAATAATGCATACTCCGCCAAATGCATCAAGTAATACTGTCAATAATACTGTTATATTCATAGGAATTCCGGCATTTTTAATTATGGCAAGACCATTTGATATTTCAAATAAATATGATATTAACAAACCAGCGGTATTGCTTTGTGAAAAATGCATTATAATATTTACAATGACAGAGAAAATAATAACGTAAGCTCCCAACGTCAGAGCAGTATTAATTGAACTGTCTACAGCTTCTTCAAAGAAATGGAATATCAGTTTTTTGTCATTTTTTATATGTGGAGCATTGTCTTTTTTATTATCTTTATCCCTAAAAAACAGAATTGCCATATATGAACATAATATTACCGGTGTATATGTCAGTGCAAGAAACATTGGCAGACTGATACATTTTTCGAGGATATTAATATATACATAGCTTATAAGAAATGCCGGACTGGGAATATTGATTATGCCGGCAAGCATGTCCCCGAGTCTGTTTTCAGGATTATTTTTATTGTACCATGAGCAGATATAGGCTCCGTTTGGAAAGCCTGTCATAAGACCTGTTATTACAAGTATCCATGGATTATTAATATTTTTTTGCTGCAGAATTCTTACAAGAATATTAGTGAGAATAAAAGATATAAATAATCCCGGAAATATTTTCATGCCATAAAGATATAGTCCGGAAATCACTCCGTGACACACAGGAACCGATAATACCGAAAACACAAATAAAAGAATAAGTATTATGCTTATCATACAGCCTCTTTAATAATAGATATTTAATAATATTCTCAAAAATATGTTTTTATGTATTATAATGAAACATAATTATGCAATAAAAGCTGAAATGGAGACTACAATGGAAATTCAGATGTGGAAGGAAATTCTTACACCTTATGATCTAGCGGTGGAAGAACTTCAGATAAAATTCAACCATATAATTAAAGAATATCGTCAGGCAGGTGTCTATTCACCCATAGAACAGGTTTTAGGACGTGTAAAAAGTATTTCTAGTATAATAGAAAAAGCACAGCGCAGAGGGATTGAAATCGATAAAATTCAGGAAAAACTTTTTGATATTGCAGGCATAAGACTTATATGTCAGTTTACGGAAGATATATATACAGTTGTGAAACTTATCAAGAAACGAAAAGACATGACTGTAATAAGTGAGAAAGATTATATTAAAAATATTAAAGAGAGTGGTTATAGAAGTTATCATCTTATAGTTCATTATGAAGTTGAGACAGTGAAAGGAACTACTATTATACCCGTAGAGATTCAGATAAGAACTCTTGGCATGAATTTCTGGGCAATTATTGAACATTCACTGCAATACAAATATAATGGTGAAATTCCTGCACATGTGAAAGAAAGACTAAATGCGGCATCAGATGCACTTATAACACTTGATAACGAAATGTCATCTATCCATGATGAAATTATTAATTCCCAGACCTACTTTATGGTTAAGGCAAATATTGTTTCAGATATATTAAGTACAATCCAGAATCTGTACAAGGTTGCCAATAAGCAGGTTGTTATAAAAATCCAGGATGAATTCTATGAAATATTTGAAAAAGGCGATGTTAATGAACTTTCAAGATTTTCACGCCAGTTGGATATAATTGCTGAGGATTACCGGGCACAGTCAGTGCAGTAACTCATTACAGAAACTATACAGAATTGAGGTATACAAAGTGAATTTACCAGAGAAATATACAGAATCAATGAAAATGATGTTAGGTGATGAATATGACAGCTATATAGAAAGCTTTAATGATAAGAGATTATATGGACTGCGTGTCAATAACCTTAAAATTTCAACAGAGGATTTCCTTAAGATATGTCCGTTTAAGTTAGAACCTGTTCCTTGGATTGAGAACGGATTCTATTATTCAGAAGATGACAAGCCTGCTAAACACCCATATTATTTTGCAGGCTTATATTATATTCAGGAGCCTAGTGCCATGACACCTGCCAATGTTCTTCCGATTGAGGAAGGAGATGTTGTATTTGATATGTGTGCAGCTCCCGGTGGAAAATCAACAGAGCTTGCAGCCAAATTAAACAAAACAGGACTAATTATAACCAATGATATAAGCAATTCGCGTGCCAAAGCACTTCTTAAAAATGTAGAGGTATTCGGTGTTCCTAATCTGTGCGTCCTTAATGAAGACCCTGTGGGTATAGCTTCAAGATTCTCAGGATTCTTTGACAAAGTACTTATTGATGCTCCATGCTCAGGTGAAGGAATGTTCAGAAAAGACAATAAGCTTATCAAAGCATGGGAAAAGAACGGTCCGGAGTTCTATTCACAGATTCAGAGGAATATCATTCTTGCCGGTGCTGACATGTTAAAACCGGGCGGTAAATTATTATATTCTACATGCACATTTTCAAAGCTGGAGGATGAAGATTCAGTAATACATCTTCTTACCAACAGACCTGATATGCACCTTATAGATATCAAGCCATATGAAGGCTTCTCACACGGCTTTGATACTGATGAAGGATATCATCTTGAGAAGGCTGTCAGAATATTTCCTCATAAGATGCCTGGAGAAGGACATTTTGTGGCATTATTTGAGAAAGACGGCGAAGATTATACATCTTCTAAAAGACCTGTATCAGGAAAGACAAAGCTTCCTGATGAATTAAAGGAGTTCATGGACAGCACCACATTTGAATATGACCCTGCTTATATCAATATAAGAGATACAAGGGTCTTTCTTACATCTCCTTATATGGCAGAGGAACGCGGTTTAAGAATTATAAGAAACGGTCTGCTGCTAGGTGAGCTTAAGAAGAACCGTTTTGAACCGAGTCAGGCATTTGCAATGGCACTTACTAAGGATCAGTTTAATAACTGTCTTGACCTTTCTGTTTCAGATGACAGAGTAATCAGATATCTTAAAGGAGAGACTATCGATATTGATGATTTTAATGTCAAATCTGGCTGGACACTAGTATGTGTTGATGGCTATCCACTTGGATGGGGCAAGAACGCTAACGGACAGTTAAAAAATAAATATCTTGCAGGCTGGAGATGGATGTAAATGCTTATAAGACTTGATAAATATCTTGCAGACATGCAGGTTGGTACACGCAGTGAAGTTAAAGAACTGATAAGAAAAAAGAGAGTCACTGTTAATGACAATATTGTGACAAAGCCTGAATCAAAGATTAATACAGATGGTGATTCTGTAAATGTAGATGGTAATGCTGTGGGCTATCATGAATATGAGTATTTTATGCTTAACAAGCCTGCCGGTGTTGTTTCGGCAACTGATGACAATACATGTACAACAGTGATTGACCTTATTAAAACTAATAACAGAAAAGACCTTTTTCCGGTAGGAAGACTTGATAAGGACACCGAAGGGCTTCTTATAATTACGAATGATGGTGCTATGGCACATGATCTGCTATCACCTAAAAAGCATGTTGATAAGACTTATTATGCCAAAGTTAAAGGTAAGATAAGTGATATGGAAGTTAAGCAGTTTGCTGATGGACTATTCGTTGATGAAGAGCTGACAGCACTTCCTGCCATATTAAAGGTATTAAGCTATAATTCTGATAAGGATTATTCTGAGATTCATGTAACAATACATGAGGGGAAGTTTCATCAGGTAAAGAGAATGTTTACTGCCATAGGTTCAGAGGTTCTGTTCCTTAAGCGTATAACATTTGGTGCATTACCACTTGATGAAAGCCTAAAAACAGGTGAATACAGAGCACTTACCAAAGAAGAGATATCAATATTACAACGAAACCAGATTAAAAGATAAGGAGAATTCCATGGTTAAGGATTTTCTTCCAATTAGCAGAGAAGATATGAAAAAAAGGGGCTGGCAGCAGTGCGACTTCGTGTATATATGCGGAGATGCCTATGTTGACCATTCTTCTTTTGGAATGGCTATTATAACAAGGCTATTAGAAAGCCGTGGTTATAAGGTTGGCATTATTGCACAGCCTGACTGGAAAAAGAAAGAATCAATTACAATCCTTGGAGAACCAAGATTAGGATTTCTTGTTTCTGCAGGTAATATGGATTCAATGGTTAATCATTATACAGTCAATAAAAAGCACAGAAAGAATGACGCATATTCGCCTGGTGGCAAAATGGGCATGCGTCCCGATTATGCAACTATTGTATATTGTAATCTTATAAGACAGACATATAAGAAAACACCTATTATTATTGGTGGCATTGAGGCTTCATTAAGAAGAATGTCGCACTATGATTACTGGTCTGATAAGATGAAACATTCAATCCTTATTGATTCGGGTGCAGATATTATCTCTTACGGAATGGGCGAACATTCTATTGTAGAGATAGCAGAGGCGCTTGAAGCCGGAATTGATGTTAAAGACATCACATATATAAGAGGCACTGTATATAAAGCAAAAAGCCTTGATCATATATATGATGATTATATAGAGCTTCCAAGCTATGATGAAATTGCAGCTGATAAGAAGAAATATGCTGAGAGCTTCTATACACAGTACATTAATACTGATGCTTTCAGCGCCAGGATTCTTGTTGAAAAGGTTAAGGAAAAAATGTATGTCGTACAGAATCCTCCGGCGATGCCGCTTACACAGATGGAGATGGACGATGTATATTCACTGCCTTATATGAGAGATTATCACCCTGTATATAAGAAAATGGGTGGTATTCCTGCATTATCAGAGATTAAATTCTCTCTTACAAGCAACAGAGGATGCTTCGGCGGATGTTCATTCTGTGCGCTTACCTTCCATCAGGGACGTATCATACAGACAAGAAGCCATGAAAACATAATAGAAGAAGCCGAATTGATGACACATGACCCCGATTTTAAGGGATATATTCATGATGTTGGCGGCCCTACAGCTAATTTCAGAAGAACAGCCTGTGACAAGCAGTTAAGTAAGGGAGCATGTGTCAATAAACAGTGTCTTTTTCCTAAGCCATGTAAGAATCTTGTCGTGGAACACAAGGATTATATAAGCCTTTTAAGAAAGCTTCGTAAGATTCCTTCTGTTAAGAAAGTATTTATAAGGTCAGGCATACGATTTGATTATTGTATGGAAGATTCTGATGATACATTTTTAAGAGAATTGTGTGAGAATCATATTAGCGGACAGCTCCGTGTTGCACCAGAGCATATATCAGATAAGGTTTTATCAAGAATGGGTAAACCTTCAAGAGCGGTATATGACAGCTTTATTAAACGCTATAAAAGAATTAATGATAAGACAGGAAAAGAGCAGTTTGTAGTGCCATATCTTATGTCCAGCCATCCGGGTTCAACCATGAAAGAGGCTATTGAGCTTGCTGAATATGTGCGTGACTTAGGCTATATGCCAGAACAGGTACAGGATTTTTATCCCACACCGTCAACACTTTCAACATGTATGTATTATACAGGTTATGACCCAAGAACAATGGAAAAGGTATATACACCTGTATCCCATCATGAAAAAGAGATGCAGAGAGCACTTATCCAGTACAAGAAGCCTGAGAATTACGATCTTGTAAAAGAAGCACTTCTTGCTAACAACAGAAATGACCTGATTGGATTTGGTCCAAAATGTCTTATTCCACCTAGAAAAATAAGGAGCAGAAGTAATGAAAAAAGTAGAAAAAGGTGAGTTCGGTTATCTTGCCTATAAAAAAAGCCGCAATATGATTAAAACAATTATTGCATTTGCTGTTGTACTCGTAATATTTATCATTGGTTTCATAATATGGAAATCAAAGAATAACTACCTTACAATGCTTGCTGTTGTACTTGTTCTGCCTGCTGCCAAATTCGCAGTATCATACTTTGTTCTTATTCCACATAAGAACTGTGATGAAGAATTAAAGAGTGCTATTGAAGAACGTAAAGGCGAATTAAACAGCGTCTATGACCTTGTTGTATCCAATAAGCAGAAGCCTGTTGGTATTATGGCAGCAGTTATCAGTGATAACCAGATACTTGCCTATACAAGTGCTGCTAAAGCTGACAAGAACCTTTTCGAGACAAGTGTTAAGGAGTTCTTGAAGAATGAGAAGCTTACATGTGCTGTCCTTCTTTATAAGGATAAGGATACATATCTTGAAAAAGTTAAGAATGCAGCCTTGAATTTTGATGTGAGCAAAGAAAACAGCCTTGACAGAAAACAGTATATAACAGACGCATTACTAAGAATGAGTATGTAATTAAGCAGGTATTATATGAAAGAAATTAACATTGATGAAAAGCTCGCAGGTCAGAAGATGATGCGCTGTCTTGAGCGTTATTTATCCAACGCCCCTAAGAGCTTTCTTTACAAAATGCTGAGAAAAAAGAATATTACACTCAATAATTCCAAAGCAACAGGTGATGAGAAGTTAAAATGTGGTGATATAATCAAGATTTTCTTTTCTGATGAGACATTTGAAAAATTCTCAGCTGATAATAACCGAACAGTTAATGACGACTACTACAACAGAATATACAGGCCACTTGATATAATCTATGAGAATTCTGATGTTATATTCATTAATAAGCCTTCTGGCATGCTTTCACAGAAGGCAAAGCCTGAAGATGTGTCACTTGTTGAATATTTAATTGCACACCTTATACATAAGGGAGAACTTAACGCCGGTGATTTAGCGTCGTTCAAGCCTGGCATATGCAACAGATTAGACCGTAATACAAGTGGAATTGTAGCAGCTGGAAAGACTACTAAAGGATTACAGCAGTTATCGGAAGCATTTAAACAGAGAACCCTTGGAAAGTACTATCTGTGCATTGTAAAGGGAAACGTTGATAAGCGTGCTTTAATAAAAGGATATCTGTATAAAGATAACAAAACTAATAAAGTGACTATAAGCAGGACTGAAACTAAAGATTCACTTCCGATTGAGACAGAGTATATTCCGGTATGTTCTAATGGTAATGTGACTCTGCTAAAGATTCATCTTCTTACAGGACGAAGCCATCAGATAAGAGCTCATCTTGCAAGTATCGGACATCCTCTTATAGGTGATTATAAATACGGTCAGAAATCTGTTAATGATACATTTAACGGACAATACAAAGTAAAAGACCAGATGCTTCATTCATATGAATTAGATATTCCAGATATGGACATTCATATATACGCTGCAATACCTGATTCTTTTAAAAATATCATGAAAGGAGAACAGTTATGCCGACCTGGAATTCAAGAGGACTTAGAGGCTCTACATTAGAAGACCTTATTAATATGTCTAATGATAAATACAGGACTTCACATCTTGCACTTGTCCAAAAGATTCCAACACCCATAAAACCAATTAATATAGACCAAAGCACAAGACATATTACACTGGCATATTTTGACCAGAAAAGTACGGTTGACTATATTGGTGTTGTTCAGGGAATTCCTGTATGTTTTGATGCAAAAGAATGTGCAACAGATACATTTCCAATTCAGAACATCCATGAACATCAGATTGAATTCATGCGTGAATTTGAGAAACAGGACGGTATCTCCTTCATAATTATATATTTTTCTTCAAGAGATGAGTTCTATTATGTACCATTTTCTGATATAATCAGTTTTTGGGAAAGAAGTGAAAATGGTGGTCGGAAAAGCTTCACATATAAAGAAATAAATCAGAATTTCCGTATATATGCAAATCAGGGAATTCCTGTTCATTATCTGGAAACAATCCAGAAGGATATAGAATTACGATAGAAAGGCAGGGGGTTAGATGATTAGTGATAATCATAATGCTTATAATAACTATAATAATTATATTGATGAATATGAACTTACTAATGGATATGCTGTAGTTGACAGAAATTTCTCAATAGTAACTGCAAATGAGCCTATGTATCTGTTCCTTGGAATGTCAAAACATTATTCAATTATGGATGCTATTCATCAGGTTGACATTGACGATTTTATTGATGTTGCCAACAGTTTAAGACCTGAAATCAAGAAATCCATGTGTATACGGATGCGAAGAATAGATAATTCATATCGATGGGTAATTGTTGATATAGAAAAGAAAGTTATACCTAATACTGATTCATCTGAATACCTTGAATTACATATATCTGATGTTTTAGTTATCCGTGAGCTTAATAAAAAATTACAGCAGCAGATTAAAGCATTTAAAAATGAAACTGCTGAAAATAGAAATTTACTAATTATGAAGCCTGAACCTGCTATAAAAGAATTCTGTATAAAAAACATAGAATCTGATAATAACTGCCAGCTTTCGCTTATATATCTTGAAGTTGACAATATTGAGCAGTTTAAGGCTACACATACTGATGACGAATGCCACAGAATAACATATGTAATTGAAGATACCATATTAAAAGCAATTGATGACCGTGGTGTATTAGGTCTGTCTCTTATACA
>OJQZ01001884.1_pt1 | contig 9981 bp, 8 predicted proteins | sample 1599071 | NCBI WGS metagenome assembly OJQZ01 (sample SAMN03922525, study PRJEB24848) | human gut metagenome | isolation source: stool sample | host: Homo sapiens | place: Germany | collected 2010-05
AATTTTTGTATGCTTTGAAAATGTATTTTTATTTTTTTGTATGCAGTTCTGCCAGAAATTTGTTTTCCTATTTCATTTTAAAAAGCGGGTAAGTTCAATTTTTTACCCGCTTAAAATCTGATTTTTTATTTTCATTTAGCTTGATTATTTCTGCAAAAAGCCCAATAATCATCCTTCTGTTTTGTTTTTCAGAGAAAGACAATTTCCATAGAAATTCCCAGAGTTGCATGTCGGTTTTCATGGTGTTCATGAGTAGAATAAGTACCAGTTAAGTACCAGTTCTGTTTGCTATTAGATAATCGCAAAAGTTGATCAAGAGCCATATATAGCCAAATGCGGGATGTACACCGAAGTGTACATCCCGCATTTGGCTATAATGTGTACCTGAACGTACTTTATATTATTCAGCAGAGAAAAGGATATCCAGCTGTTCTGCGAATCCTTCCGGTTGTTCAATTTGCGGAAGATGTCTCGTATCCTTTATGCACATGCATTCTATAGCAGGTACATGCTTCTGATATTGTTTAGCAATCTCAATACTGTTTTCATCATATTGTCCAGAGATAATGCAGATACTATTTGTCGCCTTGCGAATACAATGATAAATATTTGTCTTTGTATATCCACCTTTGATGCTTGCAAACAAATATTTTGAATGTGCGTTTTCATTATGAGCAGATTCATGGTATATCTTCGTCATCTGATAATCTATCGTATCTTCGTCATACAAATACTTATCCACAAATTTTTCATCAATCGCTTCTCTTGAATGAATAATGTTGTACAGCAGCGTACCAATAATCGGTATTTCGATAAGGAACTTCAGCGTCTTGGTTCTCTTATTCGGACATTTTGCAAGTTCCGTAAGTGACAGTGGATTCACCATACAAATCTTTCCAATCACGTTTTCATCATTTCCACATGCCATAACTGCAATAGCAGCCGATTCTCCCGTAGCCACAACATCTGCCTTTTCGCCAATGATATGTTTAATAAAATCCGTCAGCATTTGCACATAAAGGAAATTAGTATAAGTAATATTTGGTTTTTCAGATCGCCCACAGCCTAGCAGATCCACGGTATAAACAGTATGCTTTTCTGCAAGAATTGCCGCTACTTTTTTCCATTCTACGCCAGAGCTTTCTGCATCCAAATCATGAAGTAGCAGTAGTGGTTTACCATTTCCCTGTTTTCTGTAATAGATTTTTCCAAATCTCCAGTCATAATAATTTCCCTCTGATGAGTTTAACAAGCTGTCTTTTGTTGCCATTCCTATAAGTGTTTTATTTATCAGATGGATTGTAATCGCACCAAGTGTTGCTAAAATCGCACAACTTTTCAATTTATTTTTCATCGTTAATTGTCCTTTCTCCGAATCATTTTTGCCCCGATTCAGCAAGATCATACTCGCAAATAGTATCTGTTTTGTGTAATTTTTCACCTTGCGGCTTATAGATAAGTATACCATAATCTCCTTACAGTTTAAAGATTTTCATCATGTTATTGTTCCTTGGTTTTCGACAAAATGTTTCACGTGAAACATTTTGTTTTCTCTTTTTCCAGCTGCTCATAGCCAAATATATTTTAATATATCCAAAATATGATGATACCATGGGCAAAAGGTCAGAAAGTCGATGTAAGCTTGCTTGCAAGAGGATTTTTGACCTCTTGACCCGCCAAAAAATGAGTAAGTAGCCATTTTTTTCAAGAAAAAAATGAGCGGATTACGAATGTTTTTATACATTTTCACATTTCACTTTATGTAGAATGTTTCGCGCAAAAAATCCCCTTATTTATAAAAAATGCCAAAATAAATGTTTCACGTGAAACATTTAGTAGATTTAGATAAAGTTTAGTGTTACAATTATACCTAGATGTAAATAAAACTTCATATATATTTGCACACTATTAGAAAGGAGGTAATTGCAATGGGACGAATAATTGCCGTTGCCAACCAAAAGGGTGGCGTTGGAAAAACTACAACAGCGATCAATTTATCCTCGTGTTTAGCGGCAAAAGGGCAGAAAGTTCTCGCAATCGACATGGATCCACAGGGAAATATGTCCAGCGGTCTTGGTATAGATAAGGATAATGTTGCCTATACTGTATATGATCTTTTAATCGGCGAAGCCACTATGGATCAGGTGTTATGCAAAGAAGCAATTGAAAATCTCGACGTAATTCCCGCAAACATTGATCTGTCTGGTGCCGAAATAGAGTTGCTCGATACTGAGAACAAAGAATACATATTAAGAGATGAGGTGCTTAAGATAAGAAGTAATTACGATTACGTCATTATCGACTGCCCACCTTCACTTAGTATGCTGACAATCAATTCAATGACTACAGCCGATACAGTATTGGTTCCAATTCAGTGTGAATACTATGCACTTGAAGGATTGAGCCAGCTGATTAAAACAATCGAGCTTGTAAAAGAAAGATTGAACGAAAACCTTGAAATGGAAGGCGTTGTATTTACCATGTATGATGCCAGAACCAATCTTTCTCTTCAAGTTGTTGAAAATGTAAAAGATAATCTTGATCAGACAATTTACAAAACTATCATTCCACGTAATATACGACTTGCAGAAGCCCCAAGTCATGGCTTACCAATCAACTTATATGATCCTCGTTCAACAGGAGCTGAAAGTTATATGTTATTAGCAGATGAAGTAATTCATAAAGGAGAAGAGTAAGCATGACAGCAAAACGAGGCGGACTTGGAAAAGGTCTTGATAGTTTAATCAAAGAAAACAAAACTGCGAAACATACTGCACCAGTTAAAAAAGAAGTAGTGAATGCTGGACCAATTATGATGAAGATCAATGATGTGGAGCCAAACCGTGACCAGCCGAGAAAACATTTTGAGGAAGATGCTCTCTTAGAACTTGCCGATTCAATCAAACAGTTTGGAATCCTGCAGCCTCTGATTGTTCAGAAACGGAACGATTACTACGAAATCATCGCCGGCGAGCGTCGCTGGCGTGCAGCAAAGCAGGCCGGTATCAAAGAGATTCCTGTTATCATTAAAGAATACACAGATCAGGAAATCGTTGAGATTTCTCTTATTGAAAATATTCAGCGCGAAAATCTGAATCCAATCGAAGAAGCGCAGGCATACAAACGCTTGCTAAATGAATTCCGTCTGAAGCAGGATGAGGTAGCTGAGCGCGTTTCAAAGAGCAGAACTGCTGTTACAAACTCTATGCGTCTTCTAAAGCTGGACGAGAGAGTACAGCAGATGATCATCGATGACATGATTTCAACCGGACATGCACGTGCTCTTCTTGCAATCGAGGATAAAGAGCAGCAATATATTCTTGCCAATAAAGTATTTGATGAAAAGCTCAGTGTCCGGGATACCGAAAAACTTGTCAAAGAACTAAAGAAGCTAAAAAAAGAAAAAGAAAAGCCTGTTATCCAGAATGCATTTGTATATGAAGATCTGGAGGAACGTATAAAGTCAATCATCGGTTCCAAAGTCCATGTCAATCATAAAGCAAATGGAAAAGGTAAAATTGAAATTGAATATTATTCGGACAACGATCTGGAACGTATATTTGAATTGTTAATGTCAATACAGGAAGGAAAATAATATATGGAAAGTAAAATTCTAAAGTCACTTGGAATTGATCCGGCGTATATATTTCTTTTTCTTATCATGCTGATCATATTGATGTTTCTTCTTTATATTAATGTTAATATGAAATACAACCGTCTGAAATCAAGCTATAACGTATTCATGCGCGGACAGGACGGTAAAACGCTCGAAGAAAGTTTCAGCGCAAGATTCGATGAACTCGACGAGCTTTCCAACATTGCCCACGAAAACAAAGCGGACATCCGCATATTGTATCGCGCGTTGCGAAGCAGCTACCAGAAAGTAGGTATTGTAAAATACGATGCTTTCGGTGAAATGGGTGGAAAACTCAGCTTCGCCCTCACAATGCTTGACAATGATAACAATGGATGGATCCTCAATTCCATGCACAGCAGAGATGGCTGTTACACTTATATAAAAGAAATTGTGCGTGGTGAAAGTTACATTGAGCTCTCTGAAGAAGAGGCCGAATCACTAGATCAGGCCGTTTACCAGGAAATGTATGATCCGGATGTACAGGATGCGATCAAACCACAGTAATAAAAATAAAGAAATAAGACAGGAGAACAATTATGTTAGATATTAAATTTTTAAGACAGAACCCGGATGTTGTAAAAGAAAACATCAAGAAAAAATTCCAGGATGAAAAGCTTCCACTTGTAGATGAAGTAATCGAACTTGACAAGAGAAACCGTGAAATCAAAGGCGAAGTAGAAGCACTCCGTGCTGAGAAAAATAAAGTTTCCAAAGAAATCGGTGCATGCATGGCTCATGGCGAAAAAGAGAAAGCAGAAGAGCTTAAGAAAAAAGTTCAGGAAAACGCTGCCCGTATGGAAGAACTTTCTGCCGAAGAAAAAGAAGTTGAAGCAAAAATCAAAAAAGATATGATGGTTATCCCAAATATCATCGATCCATCTGTACCGATCGGTAAAGACGACAGCCAGAATGTTGAAATTGAAAAATTTGGCGAACCGGTTGTTCCGGACTTTGAAATCCCATATCATACAGAAATTATGGAAAAATTCAACGGAATCGATCTTGAAAGTGCAGGAAAGGTTGCCGGAAATGGTTTCTATTATCTGATGGGAGATATTGCACGTCTTCACTCAGCAGTTATCTCTTATGCACGTGACTTTATGATCGATCGTGGATTCACATACTGTATCCCACCTTTCATGATCAGAAGCAACGTTGTTACAGGTGTTATGAGCTTTGCCGAAATGGATTCTATGATGTACAAAATTGAAGGCGAAGACTTATATCTGATCGGAACAAGCGAGCATTCTATGATCGGTAAATTCATCGATACCATGCTTGATGAAGCTGAACTTCCAAAGACACTGACTTCTTATTCTCCATGCTTCCGTAAAGAAAAAGGAGCTCATGGAATCGAAGAACGTGGTGTATACAGAATCCATCAGTTTGAAAAACAGGAAATGATCGTTGTATGCAAACCAGAAGAAAGCAAAGAATGGTATGATAAATTGTGGAAAAACACTGTTGATCTGTTCCGTTCTCTTGATATCCCGGTTCGTACACTGGAATGCTGTTCAGGTGACCTTGCCGACCTTAAAGTAAAATCTTGTGACGTAGAGGCATGGTCTCCAAGACAGAAGAAATACTTTGAAGTAGGAAGCTGTTCTAACCTTGGTGATGCACAGGCAAGACGTCTTGGCATCCGTGTAAAAGGAAGTGACGGAAACAAATATTTCGCACACACACTGAACAACACAGTAGTTGCTCCTCCGAGAATGCTGATCGCATTTCTCGAGAACAATCTTCAGGCAGACGGTTCTGTCCGCATTCCTGAAGTACTTCGTCCATACATGGGCGGTAAGTCTGAAATCAGATAGAAAACGAGGTAAATTTTGCATAAATATTTAAACGCTATCGGATTCCACGATATCGCATCTGAACGCGAATGGTATCAGATTCTTCTTGAATCCGAAAAGAAATTTTCCGGATATGACCGTATTGCCCTGGACGAGCACACAGATCTCTGTGAGCTTCGCAGGGAATACGGCAACGGGATTGGCATTTCTTCCTGCGGCTTTATCGATGAAAATGATGAAGAGTTCCGCAGAGAATGCTATTTCCCATATTTTTCAGGCAGTGGAGTCAGCTCTTATGCTGATATTGCAGTAGAACAGAAAGCATCCTCACCGACCTATATTGGTGTCTGCGAAGATGTAAAGCTCGGCTGCAGTATCATTTTCCATATCCAGAACGGAATGGAATACATAAAAGAAGCCACTCTCGGTGGTCTGAACAAAAGTTCAATCTCTATAACCTTTTCTGGGCTTGCCTTAAGTGGGAAAATTTTGCTTCCGGTCGCAAAGGATGCAGGTGCTGCGGACAAGAGAGCGAAAGATCTCCGCAACCGGATGATGCTTATGAGCGCAGCAAAGGAAGGGAATCCCGATGCCATTGAAAGCCTTACGCTTGACGACATCGACACCTATGCCGCAGTATCAAAAAGAATTCGCGGGGAGGATATTTACAGTATTGTCGATACGCATTTTATGCCAGCTGGTCTTGAATGTGACCAGTATGCGATCCTTGGTGAGATTCTGAATATCGATACCATCGAAAATTTTCTTACCGGGAAAAAACTTTATGTTCTTACAGTTGAAACCAATGAGCTTCAATTTGATGTATGCGTACCGGTTGAAAAGGTGATTGGCGAACCGGCGGTTGGAAGACGGCTGAAGGCACAAATCTGGCTGCAGGGGCATATTAATTTTTAGGAAAGATTTTTGACTTATATAAAAAGCATGACCAAATTTCTTTTAATTGAAAATTAGTCGTGCTTTTTTGTATATGCGTTTCAGAACATTCGGCTTTACATAAAAAAGTCCTGTAAAAGCTATTTCACATATCAGATCCCGCTCTGTTACCTCACCATGATCATCCTCTTAGAAAAGCATTTGACATTTTCATGTTCAAACGGTATGATATATGTATATGTTCTATTAGTCAAATGAATATAAAAATCGTCTCCTAAGAGAAAGCCGAGACATTCCCCAAAGGGAAAAAATGAAAAACAACTTTCAGTTCGAATCTATTCTGAAAAATGCTAAGGGTGACAACAAAGCATTCCCCAAATTGGGGAACGTTCTAATGTTACCAAATCAAAAAAATCTGTAGATTGACAACTCGAAAAAGAGTTGATAATCTTATATATGGCCGAAGGGAAAAATCCCAGAAACCCAGTAAAATCAAGGGTTTGCGGCATGTGTCGTCATAGCTCAGCTGGATAGAGCACTCGCCTCCTAAGCGAGGGGTCGGAGGTTCAAATCCTCTTGGCGACGGGCTTCAAAGCGTTCGAAAATGTTAGCTGGATTAGCTGACAACGAACGCTTTTGTTATTTTCAAATCACGTTCGTGACACAAAATTCCATTCAAAATGATCAATTTCCAGCTAACGCAATCCGATTTTTGTTAGCTGACAGCTAATCAAAATTACCGGTTTGCAAACATGGGTTTTAAGAAGTCCAGCTAACATTTGGGTTCCGCTCCGTTGTCACCCCTTATTCGGGGATGTAAATCAGAGAAAAGGCGGGAAAAGAAACAATCTCTCCCAAACCTGCAAACATGAATTAGCTGAAACAGTATTTAATTCTATTAGCTACAGCTAATGGTCAAACAGCAATGTCTGTTTGGAACTTTACTATCTATAAAAGTTCCAGGCAGGCATTTTTTATTTCCTGAATCCTGGAGGAAAGGAGTCAAGATGACTGAGCCAAACAGACAATCAGGAGAAAACGAAGAAAGAATCATAGAAATTGAGATTGAGCGTCTTCGTCCGTTCAAAGAGCACCCGTTTCAGGTAAAAGATGATAAGGAAATGTTTCTTCTGCAGGAAAGCATTGAGAAGTATGGAATTTTAAATCCGCTAATCGTCAGACCAGTACCGGATGGATACTATGAGATCATATCCGGTCACAGAAGAAAACATGCTGCGGAGAAACTGGGATACCGTAAAGTACCAGTAATCATCCGGGTATTAAGTGAAGATGATTCCATTTTAAGCATGGTAGATTCTAATCTTCACAGAGAACGGATCAGCTACAGTGAAAAAGCTTTTGCTTACAAACTGAAGAATGACGTATTAAAAAGAAAAAGTGGTCGAAAAAAGAGCCAAGTTGACCACAAAACACCAAGAAAGCGGGCAATAGAAATCATCAGTGAAGATTGTGGTGATAGCCCAAAACAAGTGCAGCGTTATATCTCACTGACAAAACTGATACCGGAAATGCTGCAGAAACTGGATGATGAGATCATTTCTTTTTGTCCGGCTGTAGAGATAGCTGCATTAAGTGAAAAAGAGCAAAAGGAACTGCTTGTAGCAATGGAGTATGCACAGGCAATCCCATCACTCTCACAGGCCCAGAGGATCCGGCAAATGAGTAAAGAAAAGCAGTTGTCACTGGAAAAGATGGAAGAAATCATGTGTAAAGTTATATCCGTAGTAAACCAGAAAGGCGGCGTTGGAAAGACCACCACAACCGTAAATGTAGGCATTGGACTGGCAAGAGAAGGTAAGAAAGTGTTGCTGATTGACGCGGATCCACAGGGAAGTTTAACAGCAAGTCTTGGATATGAGGAACCGGATGATCTTCGCATCACACTGGCAACGATCATGATGGATGTCATCAACGAAGAAGAAATCTCTCTGGAAGATGGTATCTTACATCACCAGGAAAATGTAGATCTACTTCCGGCAAATATTGAGCTTTCTGCCCTGGAAGTAACGATGGGAAATGTTATGAGCAGAGAAATGATCATGAAGGAATATATCGATGCGATAAGATGCCGATACGATTATATCCTGATCGACTGTATGCCAAGCCTTGGTATGATGACAATCAATGCACTGGTCTCCTCTGATTCTGTGCTGATACCTGTACAGGCCGCATATCTGCCTGTTAAAGGACTTCAGCAGCTGATCAAGACCATTCTTACAGTAAAGAAAAGACTGAACCGGAAACTGGCGATTGAGGGCATTCTCCTGACTATGGTAGATTTCAGAACCAATTATGCAAGAGACATTGCATCGAGAGTACATACAACCTACGGAAGCCAGATTGAAGTATTTGAAAATGTGATCCCGATGTCTGTAAAAGCAGCTGAGACCAGTGCAGAGGGAAAAAGTATTTACATGCACTGTCCGAAAGGAAAAGTTGCCGAGGCATATATGAAATTGACACAGGAGGTTTTGAGTAATGAAAAATAGAAGTGGCGAAAAGATTAAACTGGCAAGTATTGATGAACTGCTTGGTGTGGTAAATGAAGAGTCAGCAATGGAGATAGAAATTAGTAAGATCCATCCGTTTAAGAATCATCCGTTCAAGGTGCTGGATGATGAAAAGATGCAGGATCTGGTTGAAAGTGTAAAGATCAATGGAGTACTGACTCCGGTACTGCTTCGCATGGATGAAAATGAAGAATATGAAATGGTATCCGGTCACAGAAGAATGCATGCAGCACAGCTTGCAGGACTTACGACTATTCCGGCAATCGTAAGAGAATTATCGGATGATGATGCCATTGTGGCGATGGTGGACGCTAACATTCAGCGAGAGGAACTGTTGCCGAGTGAGAAAGCTTTTGCTTATAAGATGAAATTAGCAGCTATGAAAAGACAAGCAGGAAGACCAAAAAGTAATTCTGGCCAAAATGACCAGAATTTAATAGGAACTGTATCTAGGGATGTATTAGCAGAGCAAGTTGGAGAAAGTTCTAAACAGATTCAGCGTTACATTCGCCTGACAGAATTGATTCCTGAACTTCTTGATCTGGTAGATAACAAAAAGCTTCAATTCACGGTTGCTGTAGATATCTCTTACATCGATAAGGAAGTACAGGGATGGATTTACGAATATATCTGCGACACAGGATTTATCAAACCAAAACAGATTGCAGCACTCAGAAATCAGCTGAATGATGGACCAATCAATCAGATCCAGATGTTATCAATTTTCAATAACTGTGTGATGGCAAAGAAAGTATCCCGGTCTCTTACCTTCTCAGAAAAGAAACTGACAAAGTACTTTCCGGATGATTATACAGCCAAAGATATGGAGCAGGTGATTGAATCATTATTAGAAAAATGGATGCAGGAACAGTCCTGTTAAGGATAGAAAATGCTAAGAAAACAAAGTCAAAGAAGTTTAAAAAGAGGACTTCTTAGCAGAAAATGAAAGGAGGAAATTATGGAGAAAAAAATGACATTTAATTATTTTTACGGTACCGAAGCTGATCAGTTCAGCTTCTACCGCATACCAAAAGCATTATTTACAGACAGTTATTTTAAAGATTTATCGAGCGATGCTAAAATTTTATATGGACTGATGTTGGATCGAATGTCTCTTTCCATC
>OJQZ01001899.1_pt1 | contig 9897 bp, 8 predicted proteins | sample 1599071 | NCBI WGS metagenome assembly OJQZ01 (sample SAMN03922525, study PRJEB24848) | human gut metagenome | isolation source: stool sample | host: Homo sapiens | place: Germany | collected 2010-05
TTGTTACTCGATGGCATCCAATGGGCCGATAAAGCGGTAGAAAATCTGGATTTTCTGGACGTATTCGCCATCGACCTTTTCCGCTTTGGATACCAGAATCTTGTCAATCAGCTGATGCAGAATCTTATAGTTCAGTTCGGTGATGCCAGCGTACTTGCTGACTTCATCAATAAAATCCTGAATCTTGTCCAGCTGATCGTGTTCAGCATGGCCTTCCCGCTCGTACTGCTCAATCTTCTCGGTCAGTTCAGCCTGTTCTTTGTCGTAGCGATCTGCAAGCATTTGAAAACGTTTCTCCGGGAGAAGTCCCTTTGATACGTCCTCATAAAGTTTTGCATACAGGTCTTCGATTTCTGCGATTCGTGCTTTACACTGCTTCAAATCCCGTTTGTGCTGCGCCCGGTCAGAGGACACCCGGAGGTGCATCTGATTTGCAATCTTCTTCACAAGGGCTTCCCGATTGCTCACAGCGGCCTTTGCGTGTGCCTGAATGTCCGCAAAGACAGCTTCATGCAGAACACGGGCTTCCAAATTATGAGAGTCACAGGCTTTCGCACCATATTTCCGATAAGTGCTGCAACAATAAAAGGTCTGATCCAGAACACTGTTACGTTTGCGCCTGTGCTCGACCTTGACTAACATCGTTCTGCCGCAGTCTGCACAGCGGACGATGCCTTTGAAGATATTGTCGTAGTCGGTCTTATCGCACATAAAACTACTGGAACGGCTGTAAAGGATTCGCTGCACGTTCTCCCAACGGTCTTGTGGGATGATTGCTTCATGTGTATTCGGAACGATAGCGCGTTCTTCAAACGGAATATAACGCCGCTTTTTGGATTTCATGGACACGGTGGGCTTGGCTTCGTAGATGATGTGTCCGGCGTAGACTGGGCTGTGCAGAACCTGACTGATATAGGCACTGTCCCAATCATACATCTTTTCATCATCAATAAAGCGGCCAAACATCTCTTTCTTGTAGTAACACGGCTTCAAGACTTTTTCATCGTGGAGCCGCTTGGCGATGCGGTGAAGCCCCAGCCCTTCCTCTGCCATTGAATAGATATACTCAACAACGGGGGCGGTGTTCGGGTCGATCACAAGGTGATTGTGGTCGGCAGGGTCTTTCTGGTAGCCAAACGGTGCGCCGCTGGAGATATACTTTCCACTTTTCTTGCGTGTCCGAAGGGCACTCTTGATTTTTCGGGAAGTGTCTTTGGCGTACATTTCATTGATGATGTTTCGGAACGGGGCAATATCCATCTGGGATTGCTCGTTGGAATCATAACCATCATTGATTGCAATATAGCGGACACCGTGTTCAGGAAAGAAGATTTCCATATACGTTCCGGTTTCGATGTGGTTGCGTCCAAGTCGGGACTGGTCTTTGGTAATGACTGTTGCCACCTTTCCTTCCCGGATATCATCCAGAAGTTCCTGAAAGGCAGGACGGTCAGAGTTCGTACCGCTGTAACCATCATCAACATAGTACTGGCAATTCCCGAAACCGTTGCGTGTGGCATACTCCATAAGCATCGCCTTTTGAGTGCGGATGCTCAGGCTTTCGCTGTTTGAACCGTCATCTTTTGACAGTCGGCAGTATAAAGCAGTTACTTTTTTGTCCTTTTCCATGTGTACCTCCATAATGGAAAAGAGACCTCATCAATCACATTGTAGCGGATGCTGCGTGATGATGCAAGCCCTTTTCCGCAGTAAAACGTCCAATTAGCCAGCGGCGAGATACGATTCGGCAGTTTTACGAATTTCTTCTTCCACAAGCCGCTGAAAAAGCGTATTCATCGGCACATTGCCGATATAATGGCGTTCCACGATCAGGCGCACGGACTTCGGACTTCTCGGCGCACGTTTGCGTGTGGTGGGCTTCTTCTCAGATTTTTCTTTGTTCAAGGGCAGACCTCCTCATTCATGTGGTGCAAATACGGAAAGGAATGGATGGATTCTATTCGTTTTTCTCTTTTTGTTTTATTACGTTGGTTAGGTGAAAGTTTTCTTCGATACAGTCTTAAAGGCTGCTATACTGCATAGGAAAAATATCTTTTGCAGATGCCATTAAGAATCTGCATCACAGAACCGTGATTTTGGCGGTTCTTGAATCGTGAAAAACGCAGAACTATTCAACATTTGGAATTTTCACAAAGATGTGATTGGGCGAAGAAAACCGCGTTCGTCTGCGCTCAATCAATCCCGCAGCGTCCAATTCCTTAAGCACACTGGAAACACTGACAGTGCTGCGCCCTAGCTGCTCAGCCAAAGAGCAAATCGTAAAAATGACAAACACGAATCCACGTTCATCTATCCAGAGATTTTTCTGCGAGAGCGTGGCACGGTCGAGTAGCAGCACATAAGTCATTTTTGCAGTCTGACTCAGGTCAAGTTCCAAAAGGAAGCGTGGGTATGGGAGAAACGGCGGCAGCGGAGTTTGCATGGTAAGATATTCTGAAATGTTGATCACCTCCAGCTGAAGCAGAAATCAGGAACAAAGAGTATGTAACGAGAATTGGTGGGTTCCAATTCTCCAGTCGCAGAAAAGCACGAAACAAGTGCTCAACTGCGTTAATAAGTTAAGGTCTCCCATATTGGTCCTCGACTTCCCTAGGAGTGGGGAATCGTCCGGCGGCGGGCTTGCACCGCACCATTGGCATTTCAGCCACCCCGTCTTCGTTATGACCGGGCTGCGAGTTACAGAAGTACCTTTTGTGAAGTACCGGACGATTGAACTATTCACTTGTCAAGGAACATATGGAAGATTTCTGGACTTTGACGGACGAAAAACATCCTTCTACTTGGTAGCCGATGAAAAAGGCCATTTCGTAGCATTGCAAGCAATTTTGTAAACAAAACGTCATAATAGTCCGAGAATGGTCTTGAAAAAGATGCCCTACACTTGGTAGGCATCGAGAACGCCTGTTTCGTAGCATTGGTGAGAAACTTGTAATTGAATTGTAATTCTTGAGACCAAATCTCCGGCTTTGAAAAAGTCCTCTCAATAGGTAGCCGACGAAAAAGACCAAAAGACAACCATCTTTTTGAGAATTAACAAAAAGGTCACAAATGACTAGCCTTCAAAGAAGCGTTTCTACTATTAACAGAAAAAGTGGCCTAAAATGGGGGGGTGTTGGAGAAAATTTCCGCCTTAAAAATACGCCTTTAGTCATTAGCCAGCGAGAATAGCCAAAAGCCAGCAAAAAACAAATGAATTATGTATTTCTGCCACTGATTGCAACGGCATATCGGTGACAGAAAGATCGTTTAGAGCGATTCTTCGCGGTTTAGGGTGGTGGAAATCGTTTTGTGGTTGGACTTTTTCTGCTCAAGCTGCTCCAACTGTTTCAGCACCGATTCCTTCTCCGGGGTCTTGCCGCCCGGTGTGGAAAGCTGCTGCTTATTCAGCACCATGTCAATATACTTGCGGATATTTTTCAGTGCGGAGATATCCGGCTGCAAGGTTTCCAGTTGGGTGCGCAGTTCTGCGCTGCTGGATTGCAGCGCAGAAAATTCGGCATTCAATGCCGAAAAATCCACTGCTGTGCTGCCGTTCAGCTTCATCAGGGTGCGGACAGCTTTATTAAAGGTGTCCAGCTCCTCTTTGTGTTGGGCGGCATAAGCGTCCTTGGTCAGCTTGAAGTTCTTCTTGATAAAGGTGTCGTGGATAGGTTTCAGCTTGGCATGGACGGCGGCAGCGTCCTTGATCTGAGCGATTGCCCGCATACGGTTTTCGTTCTGCTTCAACTGCTTGCGGAGAGGGGCGGCGGTCTGGTTCAGGTTAGAAATTGCGGTATCCAGATCCTCGATGGTGTTCAGAGAATGGGCTTTCAGATAGTCCACCGCCCGTTTGACTTCCTCAAAGTCTCGGACAGTGCATTTCAGTTTTGCCTTGCCAGACCAATCGCTGCGCTGCTCGTTGCGGAGGTTGAAGTAATCCACCAGCAGGTCGGACAGCATTGGCTCCTTGGCTTGTTCCAGTGCATCCAAAAGAATCTGCTTCTTTTCATTCAGGTCTGCGATCCAGCGTTGCAGCCCACGAATCGCACTGCGGATGGACTGCATCAGGCTATTGGCGGCGCGAATATCCCGGTTCAGGTTGCCGAGAAAAGTTTCCACTCCACGCTTTTCCATCTGGTGTGCGGCGGGACCGAGATGCACGGTCGGTATCTGCTGGATGCCCTGTCGCTCAAAGGAGCGCAGGTCAACACGTTCCGGGCGGCCAGCCGCTTCCAAATAGCGGTTGGTAATGGTCTCCCAGCCATGCCGCCAGACCTCGGCATACTTCTGGTCGTTCCAGTCCACCGTGTTTTCCTTGTGGCACTTCCAGTTGCCGGAAGCGAGCCGGATGCGCTCACCGTTCTCGTCAAGGTCGTACACCTTTCTGGCTTTCGGGAGCCACTTGCCGTGTTCATCTATTGCCCGGAGCGTCAGCAGAATGTGAGCGTGTGGGTTTCCATCTCCCTTGTCGTGGATGGCAAAGTCGGCAATCATCCCTTTGGAAACAAACTGCTCCTGACAAAACTCTTTTATCATGGACAAATACTGCTCCTTCGGCACCTCCACCGGGAACGCCAGCACGATGCGCCGGGCAAGCTGGGAGTTCCACTGGTTCTCCACAGCTTCTACGGCGTTCCAGAGGGTCGCCCGGTCTGCATATCCGGGCGGCGCATAGGATGGCAGCATGATCTCAGCGTGGACAAGCTCTTTCTTCTTGTTGTAGAATTTTGTTCTCTGGTCGTACTCGCTGAACAGCCGTTCGCCGCTTTGGTAAGCGGCCCCGGCAACAGCGGACTGCCCTTGGCTGCGCTTGACGATGGTAATTTTGAAATGCGGACACGGAATAGGCATCACCCCCAAACAAAAAGACCGCCCAGCAAGATTGCTCTTGGTGAACGGTCTGGAATTGTATTCGGTTTTGCTCGCCGCCTTAGAACGGAGTGCCATGCGCTTCGATCTCAGGCGGGAGCCGCAAAAGGATAGCTGCAAAGCAGCGCAAGGAAAATGCAGTTTTCCTTGGGATGGAATCGGGCTGGCGCACAAACGCCAGCTTCGATTTCATCGAGCCGTCTGCAAGACCGCAATTTCACCGGAACGGTGTATAATTGCGCCCTTTATTCTAAAGGGTTTGAAACGCTGCGGCGTTCCTGCAAGTCGTGAATCATCTTTGCAAGTGCCAGCGCAACTTCTGGTTGACGGAACGCAATTTTCAGCAGCTCCATCACCTGATCGTTGGTGAGTTCTTCCGGCGCAATCAGAAAACTTTCCAGCATTCCGGCACGGGTACACAGCCGATGCACACGGGCCTTGCGGGTCAGCTCCGGTATCTGGTGTTCCAGAATTTTCTCCCGGTGCTGGTAGTAGCGCAGCTGCTGTTCTGCTTTGGCTTTCTCGCTGCGGAGATAGGCGAGATCGGTTTTCGGTTGGGTCAATGGCATCACGCTCCTTTTCAAAAGTTGGTTGTATTCGACATTTTTATTGGTTCGTGGTACACTACACACAATCAATGTGAATAGAGGTGACTGCGTTGCTTGCGTTATATCTAAGTGTGCTTGATGATCGAAACTTTGAAGAAGATTTTACCGAGGTGTACAATACATACAAACGGCTGGTTTACCATACCGCTTACAAAATCATGGATGATTCGTATCTGGCAGAGGATGTACTGCAAGAGGTGTTTTTGTACGTTGCCAAAAATTTTTCTAAAATTCATCGAGAAAACTGTCACGAACTCGCTGCTTATCTCGTTAGTTGTAGTAGAAGCCGTGCATACGATATGCTTCGCAAGCAGCGAGAAGAACCGCTGGAGGAAGTCCCGGACGCACCAGATGACGCCCCGGTGCCGGATGATGCAGTAGTCAGCACCGATAACATCCAACACCTGACAGAACTGATTAGACAGATGAAACCGATGTACCGTGATCCTCTTCGCCTTTTGGCAATGGGCTACACCAACCGGGAGATTGCAAAATCGCTGGGATTAACGGATGAAGTGGTACGAACACGGCTCTTTCGAGGACGAAAACTATTATGGAAGGAGATGAACAGCCATGAGTGAGCGGACAGACATTTCATTTGATGCGGCTTTGATGATGGCACTTCGTGCAGATGCGCAAAGAGAACTGGATTCGCTTCCAACGCCAAAGCAGTTTGAGGAAATCTACCCAGATACGTCCCAATGGGACGAACGAATGACAGAGGCCTTAAAGAAGAAAAAGCACCACCCAGTGTTGAAACGAGTACTAATTGCGGCATTGACACTCGTAATGCTGACGGTTGGTGCTCTTGCGGTCAGCGCTGATTTCCGCAGGGCAGTCTATACGATGATTCAAAAATTTCTGCCCATTGAGATGCAGCTGACTTATCAGGTGGATGGCGAACCGCTGGAGTGGCTCCCGGATGGATACAGCGACCATTATGTGCCGAACGGCTTTGAAATGGACGATGTGCAGAAATTTGAGCGAGCAGAAAACTTTTTACATGTTTACTCGTCAAAAGAAACAGAGGAAAGCTACACAGTCCGTTGCTCAATTATCCAGCCAGGGCAGCAGTCCCTGTTTGATAATGAGCATACAGTGTACGAAACCGTAAAGGTCGGAGAAGCAGATGGTGTACTTGGAACCAGTACGGATGAACATGGAAAGAATGTTTATACTCTAAGTTGGGAACATCGGGGGATTACACATACCGTTATGGGAAACATTCCATACGATGAGATTATGAAAATTGCGGAAGGTATCCGTTAAGAAAGCTGGACACTTGTGAGAGTTCACAAATGTCTGGCTTTCTTTTTGTCTGAACTTACAAAGATGGAAAATTTGAAAAATTTTCTCCTGAAAATTGAAACGAAGCGAATGCGAATTGCGTTGATTATACAAAGGCTCTTGATGGGAGCAAAAAAACGGAGGTGTATGTCTATGTCGAAAAAGCGTTTGTTGTCCATTGTTGTTTCAGCGGTGATGCTCCTGAGCCTTGCATGCTCCGCAATGGCCGCTGAAAAGTCTGAACGGTATGTAGGCGATAGTACGGTCAACGGATCTATTTACCAAACATACTATCAGGTTGATGCCCAGACTCGAACTGGAGTAAAGAAAATCAGCGTTTCAGGCGTTCTCTATGAAAAGGGGACAATTGGAACATGGCAAAAAGTAAGTAGCTGCTCAAACAGCAGCACGACCTCAACCTGCATGGTGAGCAGTAGCTTTAACACTAAGCCCGGAAAATCTTATAGGCTTGAGTATTCTGCGACCTTTAGCTATTCCGATGGACGGAGCGAAACCATTACCGGAAGTACCAGTAGATAAGTGGAGTTTGTTATATATTTCAGCAAGTTAGAAAGGTGTGAGGTAATTATAAAGGCGAGACCAACGCGAGTTATCCGATACCTAGCTATAGTCGCACTGTGCTTGCTTTTGGGCTTTATGCTTGGAAGAAAAAGCAAATATGAAAAACGAGATTATTTGAAACAATTCAAAATTGGAAAAGCAACATACTCTGAATCGTTGATATATGAGGCTTATGGCGGATTGCAAAATGATGGGATAATGTTAGCGGTATACTACGATGTGGATGCAGCCAAAATTATTCATCAACTCGATTCATGGGAGAAAATTAATGATTCTCCAACCATATCTTCTATATTAAAAAATGTGTCGTCATATTTTGGATTAGATTTTGTGATTCCTGAAATTGCAAGTGGAAATTTTTTTCTTTATGATAATAGTCAGCATAAGGAACTACGCTCGGAAGCCGAAATGAATACATTGCTTTTACATTCTGAAGATGTGAATTTTAGTCTCGTTGTCTGGGATGATGAGAAGCACACAATTTATATAGTAGAGTACAGAATTTAAGGAGGTTCGTTATGAAGAGGTTCGTATCATTAATTCTTTCAGTGTGTTTTTTGTTTTCGATAAATACTGTGTCTTATGCTGCTAACATAAGCAGCCGTAAAGCTAGCAATCCTGTTATTCAAAGCATGAATGATAAGTATCATGTTGATTTTTCGGGAATGTCGATAGATGAATTAAATAAGTTTATCGATAAGATGAAAGATGAAGATCAAACACGTGCATCTGGAAATTTGTTAAATAATACACAGCTTGCATGGTTGGCAGCTGCGCAAATTGCACGGGATAAGGGATATGAATGTGCGGCTCTTATGGTTGAATTCTCTGTATATAATATTGACTATTCTGAGAGTGTGACGGATTCTTCGACGCCATTGCTTGACAAGTTAAACACGACAACAGTTTTTAATAATTATAAAAACAAAGTACTTAATAGTGGCTTGAAAGATTTTAGTGGAGGAAGTTGGTCTTTTACAATTCAAAAGTCTGATAATGCAGATTTATTCTATGCATTGCATAGGGTAAGCACCTCTGGAACAGGCTTCATGATTGGTAATTCTATAATGTATTACTTGATTACCGTTCATGACACATTTGATTTTGCATATGACAACAACTATGACGACTTGTTTACTACTACAGTGAACAATTGGGCTTGGTTGTGCCAGCAGACGCATGTGTTGAATCCCATAGAGATAAATCTTAGCACGGCTATTGGATAAAAAATCAGTGGTATTTATTTTTTTACGAAAGTAAAAGTTGAAACCTAAAATAAGGATGGCTCTAACGTATGAAAAATTTTACGGAGGTGTTTCCAATGCAGAGCAACTGATGTATAAGAAATCTTGTGTATACTCTAAAAGTAAAGAAGGAAAATTAAAATGGCTAGTGAAAAATATCTCGTAGAATTTTTTTGAAAGCAAGTGGGATTGTGGCTCTTTCTTCAATGGAGCTTAACTCTGGGCTGACTGCTTTTGCAGATAATCAAAGTGATGGAAGCAAATCTCATATCGAGAGATACCATAGATACGATTTTGATACAAAAGAAGAATCTATAGAGGAAATTATAGTTGAAACCAATTCCTTCACGGATGGAGAGACAACTGCAGGCTATTTTCCAAATGGAAAGATTTCGGATATTGATCTATCCGATCTGTATGCGATTATCGGAAGCAATGATATCACTGTTGTTGATAATCCAACGGCAACACCATATTGTAGTACGGTATGCCTACAGATAACGACCAATAATGGAGGGACAAATTATGGTTCTGGATTTATGATTGGGCCTAATGCACTTGCAACAGCAGCACATAATCTATACAGTATAAAGGAAAAAGCCTACGTTAAGTCGGTAAATGTCGCACCTGCTCGATCTGATAATAGTAAACCTTTTGGAAGCGAAAATGTATCGGCAAGTTCGATGATTGTTAGTGATTCTTATCTTGCTGGAACAAGTTCGGAGGATTGGGCGATTATTACGCTCAAGAATAATTTAGGAACGAAAACGGGATGGCTTGGGTTACATTGGCAGTCTAGCAATTATTCATCATCACAGTTGGTGTATGCTTATGGCTATCCGAGCCAAATAAATGGTGCCGATGCGAGATATCGGATGTGTAAATCTTCTGGGTATATTAGAAGTCAGACTTCAAAATATCTCAAGGGCGATTGGGATTTGACAGGTGGCTTTAGTGGTGGTCCTCTTGTAGAATATATTTCTGGAGCTGGGTATGTAGCTATCGGAATCCATAAAGATGGAAGCACAATTGATGGTTCTTCATATCCAACTTCTTATACAGGGGCATTGAGAATAACACAATCGCTTTATACGCTGTTCCTTTCATACAGAGGTTGATAAAATGAAATGCAAACGGAAGATTATGGTTGGCATAGCATTTGTGGCAGTGGTTCTCTGCATTCTATTTCAATCGAATACATTCGGAAGAAAAAAATCGGAACTTATAATTGAAGAAGTTGACCTGAAGAACAATTGTATTTATGCGACTGCAAAAAATCAATTATATGATACGGATGACAATTATAT
>OJQZ01001903.1_pt1 | contig 9885 bp, 7 predicted proteins | sample 1599071 | NCBI WGS metagenome assembly OJQZ01 (sample SAMN03922525, study PRJEB24848) | human gut metagenome | isolation source: stool sample | host: Homo sapiens | place: Germany | collected 2010-05
GGATTGCAGCCATCGAGGCGAGCGACAACTTCTTCCTCGAAATAGACGGCCAGCAGTTGCCCGTGACGCGCGAAGACTTCGAGATAACCTCCGAGGATATGCCCGGATGGCTCGTGGCAACGGAAGGAAAGCTGACGGTGGCACTGGACGTAACCGTAACCGAAACGCTGCTCCGCGAAGGTATCGCCCGCGAACTCATCAACCGCATCCAGAACATCCGCAAAGAGAGCGGCTTCGAAGTGACGGACAAGATTCGCGCGGAGATAGGCCGATGCGACCTCGTAGAGGGGGCCGTCACGGATTTCGGCACCTACATCGCCTCGCAGACGCTCGCAGTGGAATTGAAACTAGCCGATACGCCGGCGGGCGACTTCGTTCACGACGTGGACATCGACGAGCATCCGGTCACGATAGCGGTTACGAAAGCCACCGCCTGACGGCCGGCACACAACGGCTTCTGCCGGATACCCGGTCGCGCGGAGGTGCACCGCAATAATAATGCGATGCAGAAAAGCGTTATGGGAAGGATATAGGAGATAATTTCACGCACCGGCTTGCATTTATGCCCGGAAGTGGTTATCTTTATAATATCGGAATTAAAAACCAAATAAGATACGGATATGTCAGAAGTCGAAAAAGCCAGATACTCGGACGAGGAACTTGCCGAATTCAAGGCCATCATCCTCGACAAGCTCGAAAAGGCGAAAGCCGACTACGAATTGTTGCGTTCGTCCATCACCCACACGATGAGCAACGACACGGAAGATACGTCGCCCACCTTTAAAGTGTTGGAAGAAGGAGCTGCTACCCTCTCGAAAGAGGAGTCGGGCAGGCTCGCCCAGCGACAGCTCAAATTCATACAGCATCTCGAAGCGGCTCTCGTGCGTATCGAGAACAAGACCTACGGAATATGCCGCGAAACGGGCAAACTGATTCCGAAAGAGAGACTCAAAATCGTACCGCACGCTACGCTGAGCATCGAGGCCAAAGAGAGCCACAACAAATAGGAGAGCAAACGCACGGAAACCGTGTACGCAGCTCGTTGCCCGACAGGAACAAGGGATGGAAAACAATCCCCTGTTCCTGTTTTCATCTGCAGCGACCGCCCGCCATAGGAAAGTATCGCTTCCGGGATGCCGCCGGAAACAAGACGCGGCATTCCACACGCATACCATACGAAACGCCTCATCCGAGGCTGTCCATCCACAGGGAGAACCTCTCTGTTGTTTCCGAATATCCTCAACCGCTTCGCCCCGTTACACGAACGGAACAACCTCTCTTGCCCGAGCCTCCCGAAGGCGGGAAGAGAACGCCAAGACTCTCGGGACAATCCGCCCCACCCCCTGCGAGAGCAGAAATGCCTTTTCGCTCCCGCCCTTTCGCTTCCCTCTTTTTACGAGCAGGAAACGGGCCATGCACGGCAACGGCATTTTTATCGTATCTTTGCCGGACGACCGCAACAGGCGGAACGACGATTGACATGGCGAACAACAAGATAACCATCTATACCGACGGGGCGGCACAGGGCAATCCCGGCAGAGGAGGGTACGGTGTGGTACTGCTTTCTCCACCCTATCGGAAAGAGCTCAGCGAAGGATTCCGTCTTACCACGAACAACCGCATGGAGCTGCTGGCCGTCATCAAAGGACTGGAGACCCTCAAATTCGACGGCTGCGAAGTCACCGTCTTTTCCGATTCCCGCTACGTGGTCGATGCCGTCACCAAAGGATGGGTGTTCGGCTGGGAAAAGAAAAGTTATAAAGACAAGAAGAATCCGGACCTGTGGCGGCGGTTCATGGTGCTTTACCGCAAACACCATGTACGGTTCGTATGGGTGAAGGGACACGACGGCAATCCGGAAAACGAACGCTGCGACCGGCTGGCCGTGGCAGCCGCCAACAGCGGCGACCTGAAAGAAGACGCAGGCTATACAGGGAAAGAGGAGAGATAGCAAACGGGGCGCTCCGCAGCCATCGCTCCGGTCCATCTTCCCGGCACTACATGCCGACAGGAAACACGGATAGGATACGGTTCCCGCCCCAGATAAAGCCGAGCATGGCTCCGGAGCCATGCTTCCCTGCGCTGCACCGGGACACAGATTATCCGCCACAAAACAAACGCGATTTTCGATGCCCTATCACCCCGGCTCTCTGAGAATGCCACAGCAGGCTCGGAAACGGCGAGCTCCAATCTAAACCGATGATTTCTCACCTGTTCGGCAGAATCACAGCCGAGCAACCAAATACCGCATCAAAGTTTAGCTCGCTCATGACAGAAAAACCCTACATGTTTTCTGTCCATTCTCCCGGCCTCTACGGTTGTATTATACAAGCTTCTACCACAACATCCGAACGTTTCATCTTATAAGCGGCGAATGTTATAGATCGTCCTTCTACATCAAAACACAACTCTGGAGCAAAGCGGAGTGCAACACGGTATGTTGTATTGCATCCTCTTTCTACATCAAACCACAACAGACCGAGAGGCAGTGCTCGCGTATGCAAAGTTGTATTGCATCCTCTTTCTACATCAAACCACAACCCTCTGGTTCGCATCTGGTTCGCGATTGGTGTTGTATTGCATCCTCTTTCTACATCAAACCACAACTCCGGAACGCCGATAAACGCGGCGGATTTCGTTGTATTGCATCCTCTTTCTACATCAAACCACAACGCCCGTGTCGAGGAAGAGATTGCCGACCTGGTTGTATTGCATCCTCTTTCTACATCAAACCACAACCATGATAAGGCATCAAACGACGAGCACGAGTTGTATTGCATCCTCTTTCTACATCAAACCACAACATGTTTCAGAAGCGAATGGTTTTACGCTTTGTTGTATTGCATCCTCTTTCTACATCAAACCACAACTACGGTGAAAAGCACGACCGACCCCATTATGTTGTATTGCATCCTCTTTCTACATCAAACCACAACCATAGCTATATCCCCCTACACGGCACGTCGTTGTATTGCATCCTCTTTCTACATCAAACCACAACGGCAAATCCACCTTTCCCAAACTGCTGGTCGTTGTATTGCATCCTCTTTCTACATCAAACCACAACGGAGCCGTATGCAGTGTTGTCGCGCCGATAGTTGTATTGCATCCTCTTTCTACATCAAACCACAACCGGCAATGCGCGGATGTCCGACAATGCGCAGTTGTATTGCATCCTCTTTCTACATCAAACCACAACAATTTCACGAGGCTATAAAAAAAGCGAAAGGTTGTATTGCATCCTCTTTCTACATCAAACCACAACGTGATAAGGTTTCGGCCGTTTTCTTTACAGTTGTATTGCATCCTCTTTCTACATCAAACCACAACTTCGCTTAGCGAAATGCTGTTCGAGGACACGTTGTATTGCATCCTCTTTCTACATCAAACCACAACGGGAACTACCGCTATGTTTCCGGGGCAAAGGTTGTATTGCATCCTCTTTCTACATCAAACCACAACGGTGGGGCGGACGATACGGGATACTTACGTGTTGTATTGCATCCTCTTTCTACATCAAACCACAACGGAAGATGGTGATGAAGTCATTAGCGAATGGTTGTATTGCATCCTCTTTCTACATCAAACCACAACCCCTTATGTAACGTATGTTCATCGTTACTCGTTGTATTGCATCCTCTTTCTACATCAAACCACAACGGAGGCAGCTCAAGCTGCCGACAAGGCGCGTTGTATTGCATCCTCTTTCTACATCAAACCACAACCTCGGACGCCAGACACTTTGATTTTCGGGCACTTAACAGCCAGTAGACATGACACGAAACGAGGCGGCGTACACCGGGGAAGTCGGTTCGATGCAGTTTTCACATTTTCTACAAATATACGGAAAATTATATTCACTGAAATACGACGGTGCATGTCGGTCCAAAGGGCCGGTGCACGGTTACGAAGCGATTCGTCTGAAGCAAATATATAAAAATAGATTCATTGAACGTCGAGAGCATGCAAAGCATCCCTCGGGCGGCAGCTCAACTCGGCAATCGTACTGCGACTCGCCGGAAGCAAATATCCAGAATATCCGACAACTCCCGCAAGTAGCCGTCACGCACGTCCCGATTCTCTAAGAGCACAAGAAAAACGCCGGCCGAACAATACCCGGTCGGCCTCCCTGCATTCACCCAAAATGCGGACAGTATCACGGAATACCCTCTCCACGAATCACATCGCAACAGCGACCTGCCCCGATGCACCCCGCATACGAAAAGGGCACGGAAAAAACTTTCCGCACCCCATTTTCGATGACAGCCCGCCGGGCTTGCCGCAATGACTATTTCGCGTAACTTACCGAACGCGTTTCGCGTATCACGGTTATCTTCACCTGACCCGGATAGGTCATCTCGTCCTGTATCTTCTTGGCTATATCATGCGACAGCGCATCGGCCTCCTGGTCGGAAATCTTCTCACTCCCCACGATGACACGCAATTCGCGGCCGGCCTGTATCGCATAGGTCTTCATCACACCCGGATAGGCCATGGCGATATCCTCCATCTCCTTCAGTCGCTTGATATAGGACTCCACCACCTCCCGGCGAGCACCGGGACGTGCACCCGAAATGGCATCGCATACCTGCACAATCGGAGCTATCAGCGAAGTCATCTCCATCTCGTCGTGGTGCGAACCGATGGCGTTGCAGACTTCGGGTTTCTCCTTGTATTTCTCCGCCAGCTTCATACCGATGATAGCGTGCGGCAGTTCCGGTTCGTCATCGGGCACCTTGCCAATGTCGTGCAGCAGACCGGCCCGCCGGGCGAGCTTCGGATTGAGACCGAGTTCGGCGGCCATGATACCGCAAAGGTTGGCCGTTTCGCGGGAGTGCTGCAAAAGGTTCTGTCCGTAGGACGAGCGGTATTTCATCTTGCCTATCAAGCGAATGAGTTCCGGATGCAGGCCATGGATGCCGAGGTCGATGGTGGTCCGTTTGCCCACCTCGACTATCTCTTCCTCTATCTGTTTCTGAACTTTGGCCACGACCTCTTCGATGCGGGCCGGATGAATACGACCGTCGGTAACGAGCTGGTGTAGCGCGAGCCGCGCTATCTCCCTGCGTACCGGGTCGAAACCGGAAAGAATAATCGCTTCCGGGGTATCGTCCACGATGATTTCGATTCCGGTCGCCGCTTCGAGAGCCCGGATATTGCGTCCCTCGCGCCCGATGATACGCCCTTTCACCTCGTCGCTCTCGATGTTGAACACCGTCACCGAATTCTCAATCGCCGTCTCGGTCGCCACCCGCTGGATGGTCTGCACGACAATCCGTTTCGCCTCCTTGTTGGCGCTCATCTTCGCCTCCTCGACGGTCTCGTTGATATAGGCCATGGCAGCTGTCTTCGCTTCGGAGCGCATATTCTCCATCAGGATATTCTTAGCCTCCTCACTGCTCATGCCGCTTATCTGCTCCAACCGGACATTCTGTTCCTTTATCATCCGGTCGGCCTCCTCCTTCCGCCGTTCCAGCACGGCAATGTGGCTCTCCATCTGCTCTTTGAGCTTGTCGTTCTCGCGCATCCGGCGTTCGAGTTCCTGCTGCTGCTGCCCCAGACTGCTCTCCTGCTGCTTGATACCCTGTTCGCGCTGATTGAGCTTCTGGTTGCGCTCATTCACCGCACGGTCGTGGTCGCTCTTGAGCTGAATGAACTTCTCCTTGGCCTGAAGTATCTTCTCCTTCTTGATGACCTCTCCTTCGGCCTCCGCCTCTTTGAGAATAGCCTCCCGTTTCTTTTTCAGGCTCTTCTTGAATATGACGTTCGTTACCAGAATGTAGACGCCTATGGCAGCCACCGCACTGATAACGCAGGCAAGTATTGTTGCTAACATGATTATATATATTTAAATAGGTTGAGTAATAAATAATTATTATGTCAAATCAACTTTCCGTCCGCATATGGACACAAAAAAAACCCGCACAGAATCCAAGTTTCGTTTGACGAAGCTCCTGTATCGTCATGTATGGGGCCTCCGATAAAAATCGCAAACGTCCAACGGCACCGTACCGCCCGCGAGCGGCAGAGGATGCACCTCCGAAGAGGTTAAGGCCTGTTTTTGAAAACTCGAGTTAAACCCCAAATAGTTTAAATGTTAAGTTTCGCAAAGCTAAATGGAATCCATGCGGGATAATTCCTTCTATGTAAAGAACCTGTCTGTATCGTGTAAGGCCCGCGTACCCCGCGTACCTGCATTATTACATGCAAATACGGTACCACACGGCTACCTGAGCCTGTTGAGATGTTCGTCCAGTCTGCGGTTCAACGCATCGAGCTCATCTATGTCCCGTCCGAGGCTGCGGCTCGCTTCGAGCTCCACGACCTTGACGGCAAGCTGTAACGCCACTACTGCGAGGTAATCCTCCCGGTCGGCCATATACTGCGACTCGACCGCGGCTGTCAGGCGATTGACCTCTTTCTCCGCCCGCCTGAATATCTCTTCCTTTTCGCGTTCTATGCCGAGTGCGTAGCTCTTGCCGGCTACATTCAATCTGATATTGAATTTCTGCATAAAACGTGCTCCTTGTCCCTACCTGTTCATCAGCGCAATGCAACGGTCAATCTCCCGCATAAGCCGATTGATACGCGCCTGCGCACGCTTGCTGTCCGTTCCGCCCGTCAGGCCCTCCTTCAGTTCGAGGACACCGATGCGCCTTTCAAGCTCCGCCACGGTCTGTTTCAGTTCCCTGTTCTCCGCCGCCAGACGTTCCCTGCGAAGTGCGAGCTCCCTGTTTTCGGCAAAGAGCCTGTCATTCTCCTCCATCAGGCGCCCCACCTTACCGGCAAGGGACTCTACAACGGCATTTCTGGCCATTTCTACAACATTTGGCGATAATCCGGCAACAACCACGGTTTACAGCACTTCAAAGTTAAACAAATCTTCGCAATCTCCAAAATCATTTTGCAGCCCTCACGCGAGTCTGCCGTAAAGGTCGTACTCCTCGCATGCCGTGACGACCACCTCCCGGAACTCTCCGGGGAGGAGCCGGCCTTCGGCAACCGGTATCAGTATCTCCTGGTCTACCTCCGGCGAATCGTATTCCGAACGGGCCACATAGTAATCGCCTTCCCGGCGGTCCACCACCACCCGGAGCTTCCTGCCTATCCTTGCAACGTTCGCCTCGTGCGAAATGTTGCGCTGCAGCTCCATGATACGCTCCACCCGGGCCTGCTTAACCTCTTCGGGCACATCGTCGGCCATCTCCGCCGAAGGCGTTCCCTCCTCGGCCGAATAGGGAAACACGCCGAGACGTTCGAACCGCTGGCGCTCCACGAAATCCGTGAGCTCCGCAAAATCTTCCTCGCTCTCACCCGGAAATCCCACGAGCAGCGTCGTCCGGATAGCAATGCCGGGCACCTCCCGTCGCAGCCGGGCGATGAGCTCCTCTGTGCCCCGTTTCGTGATGCCGCGCCGCATGGCCGAAAGCTGCCGGTCTGCGATATGCTGGAGCGGTATATCAATGTAACGGCATATCTTCGGCTCCTCCCGCATGGCGGCAAGCACATCGTCGGGGAAACCGGTCGGATAGGTATAGTGAAGTCTTACCCACTCCACGCCGGGTATGGCGGCCAAACGACGCAACAAACGGCCCAGACGGCGTTCTCCGTAAAGGTCCACACCGTAGTAGGTGGTATCCTGCGCCACCACTATCAGCTCCTTTACCCCGCGGCGCACCAATCTCCCGGCCTCTTCGAGCACCTGCTCCTCCGGAACGGATACATGGGGTCCGCGGATAAGAGGAATGGCACAATAGGCGCACCGCCAATTGCACCCTTCCGAAATTTTCAGGTAGGCGTAGTGTCCTGGCGTCGTCAGCATCCGTTCCGTCGCAGGCGCCCCCCCTTCGCTGCCGGTCAAGGCCCGCACTACGCCGGAAAAGTCGCGTGCTCCGAAATAGGCGTCCACTTCGGGAATCTCGCGCCGCAGCTCCTCGGCATACCGCTCGCTCAGGCAGCCTATCACGAAAAGCCGGTCAATCGCTCCCTCCTCCTTGGCCCTCACGAAACCGAGAATGGTATTGATGGACTCCTCCTTGGCATCGCCTATGAACCCGCATGTATTGACCACCACCGTCCGTGCCTCCGTCCCGTTGGAATCGAATACCACGTCATATTCCGCTGCAGCCAACTGCGCCATAACATGCTCGGAGTCCACCACGTTTTTGGAACAGCCGAGCGTAACGACATTTATCTTTTTTCCCTTTACTTTTCCCATCATCCAATCCTGATTCCGGATATCCGAAACGTTCCTCCGCGGCTACCGTCGGCCAACCACGGCCCGCCCTTTCGGCCGACAGGCGGAACGACAAATCTCCTTCTCTCCTCTATTCGCCGAACAGGGCGTTCACGAACTCCTGCCGGTCGAAAATCTTCAACTGGTCGATACCCTCCCCGATACCGATGTAGCGCACCGGAATCCTGAACTGGTCGCTGATGCCGATGATGACACCCCCCTTGGCCGTACCGTCGAGCTTCGTAACGGCGAGGGAGGTGACCTGCGTAGCATCGGTGAACTGCCGCGCCTGCTCGAAGGCATTCTGCCCCGTACTGCCGTCCAGCACGAGCATCACCTCGTGCGGAGCATCGGGGATAACCTTGGCCATCACGTTGCGTATCTTCGTCAGTTCATTCATCAGGCCGACCTTGTTGTGCAGCCGGCCGGCCGTATCTATCAATACGACATCCGCCCCGTTGGCAACGGCCGACTTGAGCGTATCGAAAGCTACGGAAGCGGGGTCCGCCCCCATCTCCTGTTTTATCATCGTCGCCCCCGCCCGGTCGGCCCATACCTGAAGCTGGTCGATGGCGGCCGCCCGGAACGTATCCGCCGCACCGATATAGACCTTCTTGCCCGCACGCACGAGCTGGGCTGCCAGCTTGCCTATCGTAGTGGTCTTGCCGACACCGTTCACCCCTACCACCATCACGACATAGGGAGCACCCTCCTTCACGTCCAGTCCGAAGCTGTCGCGGCGGCTGTCACTCTGCTGCAGCAGAGCACTTATCTCCTCGCGAAGAATGGACTTGAGCTCTCCGGAATTCATATATTTGTCGCGCGCCACGCGGGCCTCGATGTTGCGGATTATCTTCACGGTGGTATCTACCCCCACATCGGAGGTGATAAGCACCTCCTCCAAGTCGTCGAGCATCGCCTCGTCCACCTGAGACCTGCCGGCCACGGCACGGGCGAGCTTGCCGAAAATTCCCTCTTTGGTCTTTTTCAGCCCCTCGTTTAGCTCCTGCTGCCGGGAAACCTGCTCCTCGGGCCCGGCCTCCTCCTTTTTCTTCTTGAATATGTTGAACAGTGCCATATTACCGGTTATTTATGTTATCCATCCGCAAAGGTACGAAGAAAGCAACGAAGTTTCAATTTTTTTGACGTACCGTACTCTTCCTGCGGCAAGAAGCCGAGAACGCCCCCGACCGTTTCCCTGAACGGGAATTTTTTGGCATCTTTGTATCGGGCAGTTTCGGCTCTGCAGGGAATCGTTTTTCTCCGGAGAAAAAACGGGACGGCCTACGACATATGAAAAGAATTCTGGATTTCCTGCGCGAACTGCAGGAACACAACGACCGGGAGTGGTTCGAAACACACAGGACGGAATACCTCCGGGTAAAAGCCGCGACGGAAGAGTTCGCCGCACGGCTGATAGCGGGTATCGCCTCGTTCGACAGCACGGTCGGCAACCTCATTCCGAAAGAGTGTACTTACAGAATCTACCGCGACATCCGGTTCAGTTCCGACAAACGGCCCTACAAATCGCACATCGGCATCTTCATATCCCCGGGCGGCAAGAAATCGGGACATTCCGGCTACTATCTTCACATCGAACCGGAACATCCGGAGCGCTCCGACGGCACGCCGTCGGGCGGTCCCATGCT
>OJQZ01001911.1_pt1 | contig 9858 bp, 5 predicted proteins | sample 1599071 | NCBI WGS metagenome assembly OJQZ01 (sample SAMN03922525, study PRJEB24848) | human gut metagenome | isolation source: stool sample | host: Homo sapiens | place: Germany | collected 2010-05
TCTACCGCACCATCCAGATCCTGAGCCGCCGCCAGAAGAACAACCCCTGCCTCATTGGTGAGGCGGGCGTTGGCAAGACCGCCATTGCCGAGGGCATTGCGGAGCGCATTGCCAAGGGGCAGGTACCGGCAGGGCTGCAGGATAAGGAGATCTTCCTGCTCGACCTGACCAGCCTTGTGGCAGGCACCCAGTTCCGCGGCCAGTTCGAGCAGCGGGTCAAGGGCCTGCTGAGCGAGGTCAAGGCGGCGGGCAATGTCATCCTGTTCATTGACGAGATCCACACCATTACCTCTGCCGGTGAGAGCGAGGGTGCCATGAATGCGGGCAACATCCTGAAGCCCGCCCTCTCCCGCGGCGAGATCCAGGTCATCGGTGCCACCACCTTCAACGAGTACCGCAAGTATATCGAGAAGGACCAGGCGCTGGAGCGCCGGTTCCAGCCCGTGCGGGTGGAGGAACCCAGCGTTGCTGATACGCTGGCCGTGATGGGCGGCATCAAGCATTACTACGAGGAGCACCACCATGTGCAGGTGCCCGCCGATGTGCTGAACGCCACCGTGACCCTGAGCGAGCGGTATATCACCGACCGCTACCTGCCCGACAAGGCCATCGACCTGCTGGACGAGGCATGTGCCTGCTGCAATCTGGCCCACCCGGTCATCTCCGAGTACCTGACCATGCAGAAGGAGCTGGAGGCCCTCAAGCAGGAAGAGGCCGACATGGAAAACGCCGATGTGAACGAGCCCATCGATTACGAGCGTGTGGCAGAGCGCAAGACCCGGATGGCACAGCTGGAGCGGGAATTGCCCGCCAAGCAGGCCGCGGCCGGGGAGATCCAGGTGACCATGGACGATGTGGCCAAGGTCATTGAGCTGTGGACGGGCATCCCGGCGGTGAAGATCCGGGAGACCGAGTATGCAAAGCTCGCCAGCCTTGAGACCGAGCTGAAAAAGAAGATCATCGGTCAGGACGATGCCGTGCATCTGGTGGCGCAGGCGGTCAAGCGCAGCCGCGCCGACCTTTCGGGCCGCCGCCGTCCGGCCAGCTTCATCTTTGTGGGCCCCACCGGCGTGGGCAAGACGGAGCTGGTGAAGCAGCTGGCAAACCAGCTCTTTGACGGCCCCGACCCGCTGATCCGGCTGGATATGAGCGAGTATATGGAGAAGTACGCGGTGTCCCGCATGATCGGTTCCCCTCCGGGCTATGTGGGCTACGAGGAGGCGGGTCAGCTGACCGAAAAGGTCCGCCGCCGCCCGTACAGCGTGGTGCTGTTCGATGAGATCGAAAAGGCCCACCCCGATGTGATGAATATCCTGCTGCAGATCCTGGACGAGGGCAAGATCAACGATGCCCAGGGCCGCACCGTGGATTTCTCCAACACCGTCATCTGCATGACCTCCAATGCGGGCAGCAGCGACCAGACCACCGCAAGTCTGGGCTTCAACCGCAGCGAGGAGGAGCGGAACGAGGAGAAGAGCCGCAAGGCACTGAGCCAGTTCCTCCGCCCTGAGTTTTTGGGCCGCGTGGATGAGGTCATCACCTTCAAGCCGCTGAGCGAGGAGACCCTGCAGGGCATTGCCGCCCTGATGCTGGACGAGTACAAGCCCAGTATGGAGGCCAAGGGCATTGCCTACAGCTATACCCCGGCGGCACTGGCAGCGCTGGTGCACAAGAGCCAGGGCGGCAAGTTTGGTGCCCGCGACCTGCGCCGCACCATCCGCAAGGCTGTGGAGGACCCCGCCGCTGAAAAGATCATCGACGGTACCCTTGTTTCCGGCTCCACCCTGACTGTGGATGCTGAGAACGATGAGATCGTGCTGAAATAAAGAGCAAACAGAAAGCCGCTGCACAGCGTAATAACTGTGCAGCGGCTTTTGTAGTGTATAAAACCTCTCAGCCGCCTGCGGCGGCAGCTCCCCTGATAGGGGAGCCAAGCCCTGTGGGAGAGGTTACTCCACGCTGACCGGCTCCTCCGGCTTGTTGGTGGTACGGGCGCTCGTGCGGCCCTCGGGGATGATCTCGCCTGCGGCGGTCAGGCTGAGCTTGGCCAGGGTCGGGCCGACCAGCTCGTACACCAGCACCGAGAAGAGCACCACGTTGCGCACCATGTGGCCATCGGAAAGCTCGGCAGCCTCGGCGGCCATGCCCAGTGCCACACCGGCCTGCGGCAGCAGGGTGATGCCCAGATACTTCTGGATCTTCTCACTGCAGCGGGTGGCCTTGCAGCTGACATAGGAGCCGGAGATCTTGCCCAGAGAGCGGGAAGCGATATAGACAGCACCAATGAACAGGACCATGGGGTTTGCGAGGATGTTCAGGTCCAGCTCCGCGCCGGACAGCACGAAGAACAGGATGTTCACCGGGCTTACCCAGCGGTCCAGGCGGTCCATCAGCTCATCGGAAGTGGGGCAGATGTTGCAGAACACGGTGCCGGTCATCATGCAGACCAGCAGCAGCGAGAAGCTGCAGTGGATGGGGCCGACCTCAAAGCTGACCATGGAAAGGCCTACCGTCAGCAGCACAAAGGCCACCGAAAGGCTCATGCGCTTGGAGCGGGAGTGGAAGTAGATCTCCAGCTGGTTGAGCAGCAGACCTGCCAGCGCGCCCAGAACCAGGCTGAGTACGATCTCCACCAGAGGCTCCAGAAGGATGCTGATGGGGTCGATGCGGCCCTGTTCCAGCGCGTTTGCGATGCCGAAAGAGGCTGAGAAGAGCACCAGACCCACGGCATCGTCAATGGCGACCACCATCAGCAGCAGGCGGGTCAGGGGGCCGCTTGCCTTGTACTGCTTGACCACCATCAGGGTGGCGGCAGGGGCTGTGGCAGAGGCGATGGAACCCAGCGTGATGGCCGATGCCATTGAGATGACATCCGGCCGGGCAAAGTGCAGGGCCACCAGAGCGATATCCACCAGCACGGTGGTGATAACGGCCTGCAGGATGCCCACAGTGACCGCCTGCCTGCCCATGCTCTCCAACGCGCTGAGCCGGAACTCGTTGCCGATGACAAAGGCGATGAAGCCCAGTGCCACTTGTGTGATGATGCCGTAGCTCTCGACCTGTGCAAGGCTCCCGAAGCCGAAGCCCCAGCCGCTCAGGCCCAGCCGACCCAGAAAGAAGGGGCCCAGCAGAAGCCCCGCCACCAGATAAGAGGTGACAGCCGGCAGACGGACCGCTTTCGCTGCACGGGATGCCAACAGGCCTGCAATGAGCGAAAGAGACATGCAAATGAGCAATTGCTCCATAAAATAAGATCCCCCTCAGGAATTAAGATACGTTAAAAAGTATATCTTATCTGAGGAGGAAAAGCAACATTTGTTAATTGAATTTAAAAATCTTCTGTGCAAGGCGGTAACCGCCCAGCACGAGCTTGTCGCCCTTGGGGATCTTCAGGTTGGTCACGCCGCCAAAGCCGTAGCGGATGGAGCGGTAGACCCCGGCACTGGTGTGTGCCTTGAGGTAGGCCCACAGTTCGTTTTCCTTCTGCTTTGCGGCGGCACTGCCGTCCAGCAGCAGGAAGATGTCGCTGATGGCCATCATCATGGAGAGGTAGTGCAGCATATAGCTGCGCAGCTTCTTCTGGCCCTTGAGGGCATCCAGGTCCTGGCAGTCGATCATGTGGCGGGTCACCCGCAGCTGCTGATCCACCCGCTTGACCATCACACTCTCGTTCACGCTCTGGTCGGCCCGGCCGATGAAGTAGCGGTACAGGTCCAGATCCATATAATACATGCTCTTGACAAAGGGCAGGGGCTGGTAGACAAAGATGTTGTCCACATAGAAGGTGTGCTTGGGCAGCACCATGCCGCAGTCCCGCAGCACCTGCGTGCGGTACATCACCGAGTGCATCAGCAGGTTCTGGTCGGGCCGGAAGTGGCCGACATGCGTCCAGTTGAACAGTCGGTTCTGGGGGAACACGTTGGTGTAGCGCACGGTGTGGCTGGTGTTGTCCTCCACATGCTCGTAGACATAGTTGCAGATCATCAGGTCAGGCGCGGTGCCCCGGGCAGTCAGCGTGTTCAGCTTGGCCAGCACGGTCCTGAGGGCTGCTTCGTCCAGCCAGTCGTCGCTGTCCACTACCTTGTAATACAGGCCGGTGGCGTTGCGGATGCCCTGATTCACGCCCTCGCCGTGGCCGCCGTTCTCCTGATGGATGGCCTTGACGATGGTGGGATATTTGGCGGCGTACTCGTCGCAGATGGCGGGGGTGTCATCCTTGGTGGAACCATCGTCCACCAGGATGATCTCGGCCTGCTCCCCGGCGGAGAGCAGGGTCTCGATGCAGTGGCGCATATATGCCGCCGAGTTGTAGCACGGGACGGCGAAGGTGATCAATTTCTGAGCCATACAAAATACTCCTTTGCTCTTTTCCGGCAGATGCGCAAGGCAGGGGCCGGGATGGAGATATGTACCCATATTATAGCATTTTTGTGCAGGAAATGCTATCGAACGTGGGAAATGTCAGAGATGTTTTACAATTATCCGGGGAGTTGTGGTATACTGATTGGGTTATAAACCTCTCAGGCCGCTTTGCGTCCAGCTCCCCTGGTAGGGGAGCCAAGACTTGCCTCTCCTACTAGGAGAGGTGGCATTGCGAAGCAATGACGGAGCGGTTTTGTATGGATAGGAGGAACCATGGAAAGTCCGCATAGTATTCTGAAAAAAGTCTTTGGCTACGACAGCTTCCGCCCGGGGCAGGAGGAGATCGTCTCCCGCCTGCTGGCCGGGCAGGATGTGCTGGCCGTGATGCCCACAGGTGCGGGCAAGTCCATCTGCTATCAGGTGCCGGCCCTGCTGCTGCCGGGCATCACCATCGTGGTCTCGCCGCTGGTGAGCCTGATGAAGGATCAGGTGGGGGCGCTGGTACAGGTCGGTGTGGCGGCAGCTTTCCTGAACAACAGCCTGACGGACAACCAGAAGGTCCTGATGCTCCGCCGCGCCCGGGAGGGGTGGTATAAGATCATCTATGTGGCTCCGGAGCGGCTGGAGATGCCGGGCTTCCAGCGGTTTGCGCAGGAGCGGGAGATCAGCATGGTCACGGTGGACGAGGCCCACTGCATCAGCCAGTGGGGACAGGACTTCCGCCCCAGCTACCTGCGCATCAAGGCGTTTGTGGACAGCCTGCCCAAGCGCCCGGTGGTGGGAGCCTTTACGGCCACCGCCACGGCCCATGTGCGGGAGGACATCCGCACCCATCTGGAACTCCACACCCCCTACGAGGTGACCACCAGCTTCGACCGGCCCAACCTCTATTTTGCCACCCGCAGGGCCCTGCCCAGCGAGAAGCCTAAAGTTCTTCTCGACCTTGTACTCAGGGAGCGGGACAATGCGGGCATCATCTATTGCAGTACCACCCGGCAGGTGGACGAGACCACCCGCCTGCTGCAGAGCCGGGGAATCCGTGCGGCAGCCTACCACGCCAAACTGGATGCGGATACCCGGCGGCAGAATCAGGACGATTTCCTCTATGACCGGGTGCAGATCATGGTGGCGACCAATGCCTTCGGCATGGGCATCGATAAGCCAAACGTCCGGTTCGTCATCCATTATAATATGCCCAAGGATCTGGAGAGCTATTATCAGGAGGCGGGCCGCGCGGGCCGTGACGGGGAGCCAGCCCGCTGCACCCTGCTCTATTCCGGCACCGATGTGCGCACCATCCGGTTCTTCATCGACAAGGAGATGGAGGCTGACAACGGCCTGCCTGCGGATGTCAAGGCCGAAGCGGCACGCAAGGCAGAGGAACGGCTCAAGTACATGACCTTCTACTCCACCACGCCGCGCTGCCTGCGGGGGTATCTGCTGAGCTACTTTGGCGAGGCCGCACCCCAGAAGTGCGAGAACTGTTCCAACTGTCTGCTGGCAGCACAGGCTGCCGAACAGGTGGAGGAGCAGGCAGCACAAGCCCGCCAGCGTGCCGCAGCCAGTGCAAAGCGGCTGGCCTCGGCCTCCCGCCGCCGTGCCGACGAAGATGCCCTCAGCGAAGCGGACGAGAAGCTGCTGGCTGCCCTCTATGCCCTGCGTAAGCGGCTGGCCGCAAAGCAGAAGCTCCCTGCCTATATGGTGTTCAATGATTCCACCCTCCGCCAGATGGCGCTGAAAAAGCCCCTGAGCGTGGAGGAACTGCTCAATATCCCCGGTGTGGGTGAGAAAAAGGCCGCCCGCTATGGCCAGGAGTTCCTGGGTGCCATCGAGGATATGGTTTCATCCCGTTAAATGACAAAGCGCCCGATTTTCCACTCGCTCTGCGTAGAGTGTGGAAAATCGGGCGTTGTTTTATTGCATGAAAGTGTATTGCTATGCCAAGGGCTCTCTTACCAGGGGGCCTGGCGCGCGTCAGCGCGACTGAGAGGTTTACATCGTGTGTGTGGCAAACACCTGTTCGTCCTCCCACCAGACGGGGGCCTTTGCGGCAAGGCTCTTGGGCACATCCAGAAGCCGCTGGTTGGAGCTGCCCCGGAAGCGCAGGGAGATATCGTGCTGGGCTTCCACAAAGCGGCCGTCCACCAGAACATCCAGCAGGCTCAGCAGCTCATCTGTGACCTCACAGCGGGCCGGGCAGGGAACACTGCCGGTCAGCTGTTCCCAGGTGTAACCGGAATAGCACCAGACGCTCTTATTCGGGTATAACGCCCTGAAGTTGCGGACAAAGGGCAGCAGCTCCCGCTGGTTCTCCGGCTCAAAAGGCTCACCGCCCAGCAGGGAGATGCCTGCAATATAGTCGGGCTGGCAGGATGCAAAGATCTCGTTGCGCACAGCCTTGCCGAAGGGCTGACCGTACCCGAAATCCCATGCCACCTCGTTGAAGCAGCCCGGGCAGTGGTGCCTGCAGCCCGAAACAAAGATGCTGGTGCGCACCCCCGGCCCATTGGCAATGTCGTAATACTTAATTGTTGCGTAATTCATCACAGATGCAGCACCCGATCCTTGATCTCCTGTGTCCGGCCCTGGTTCCAGAACTGGGTGCCGATATAACCGCAGGTGCGGCGGGCAACGTTCAGCTTGTTCTGGTCGCGGTTGCCGCACTTGGGGCACTCCCACACCAGCTTGCCGTCGTCCTCCACGATCTTGATCTCGCCATCATAGCCGCACACCTGACAGTAGTCGGACTTGGTGTTCAACTCGGCGTACATGATGTTGTCGTAGATGAACTGCAGCACGCTCATCACGGCTTCCAGATTGTCCTGCATGTTGGGCACTTCCACATAGCTGATGGCACCGCCCGGGGACAGCTTCTGGAACTCGCTCTCAAACTTGAGCTTGGTGAAGGCATCAATGTGCTCCGAAACATGGACGTGGTAGCTGTTGGTGATATAGTTCTTATCGGTGATGCCGGGCACGATGCCGAACCGCTTCTGCAGGCACTTGGCAAACTTGTAGGTGGTGGATTCCAGCGGGGTGCCATAGAGAGAGTAATCCATGTTCTCGGCCTTCTTCCACTCGGTGCACTTGTCGTTCATGTGCTGCATCACGCTCAGGGCAAAAGGCTTGGCACCGGCATCGGTGTGGCTCTTGCCGGTCATATACTTCACGCACTCATACAGACCGGCATAGCCCAGACTGATGGTGGAGTAGCCGCCGAACAGCAGCTTGTCGATCTTTTCGCCCTTCTTCAGGCGTGCCAGCGCGCCGTACTGCCACAGAATGGGAGCAGCGTCGCTGGGGGTGCCCAGCAGCCGCTTATGGCGTGCCTGCAAAGCCCGGTGGCACAGATCCAGACGCTCGTCAAAGATCTTCCAGAACTTTTCAAAGTTGCCGCCGGAGCTCAGGGCAACGTCCACCAGATTGATGGTGACCACGCCCTGATTGAAGCGGCCATAGTACTTGGGTTTGCCGGTCTCGGGGTCCACATAGGGAGTCAGGAAGCTGCGGCAGCCCATGCAGGTGTAGCAGTGGCCCTCGCCATTCTTGTCCACCTTGAGTTCCAGCATCTTCTTTTCCGAGATATAGTCCGGCACCATGCGCTTAGCGGTGCACTTGGCGGCCAGCTCGGTCAGGTAGTAGTAGGGAGTGCCGGGGCGGATGTTGTCCTCTTCCAGCACATAGATCAGCTTGGGGAAGGCGGGGGTGATCCACACACCGGCCTCGTTCTTCACGCCCTGATAGCGCTGGCGGATGGTCTCCTCGATGATGATGGCAAGGTCGGCCTTCTCCTGCGCGTTGCGGGCCTCACCCAGATACATGAACACGGTGATGAAGGGGGCCTGACCGTTGGTGGTCATCAGGGTCACGACCTGATACTGGATGGTCTGGACACCGCGGTTGATCTCGTTGCGCAGGCGGCGCTCCACGATCTCCTTCTTACGCTCCGGGGTAACGTCCAGCCCTTCCATCTCCGCCTCGACCTCAGCGGCGATCTTCTTGCGGGAGACATCCACAAAGGGAGCCAGATGGGTCAGACTGATGCTCTGGCCGCCGTACTGGTTGGATGCCACTTGCGCAATGATCTGAGTGGCAATGTTGCAGGCGGTAGAAAAGCTGTGGGGCTTTTCAATATAGGTGCCGGAGATCACGGTGCCATTCTGCAGCATATCCTCCAGGTTGACCAGATCGCAGTTGTGCATGTGCTGCGCAAAGTAGTCGGAATCGTGGAAGTGGATCAGGCCCTCGTTGTGTGCCTTGACGATCTCCGGGTCCAGCAGAAGGCGGGCGGTCAGGTCTTTGGAGATCTCACCAGCCATATAGTCACGCTGGACGCTGTTCACGGTGGGGTTCTTGTTGGCGTTCTCCTGCTTGACTTCCTCGTTCTGGCATTCGATCAGGCTGAGGATGCGCTCGTCGGTGGTGTTGGTCTGGCGCTTCAGGCTCTGCACATAACGGTAGGTGATATAATGGCGGGCTACATCGTGGGCCTGAATGTCCATCAGCTTGTTCTCCACCATGTCCTGGATCTCTTCCACGCTCACGGCACGGTTCAGTGCCTGGCACTGCTCCGTGACATCGTTGGCGATGGACAGGATCTGCTCCTGGGTCAGGCTGCTCTTGCGGCTGACCGAATCGCTGGCCTTGGTGACCGCAGTGATGATCTTGGTGATATCAAATGGAACTTCCGAACCGTTGCGCTTGATGATCTTCATAGTGTTCCTCCGTCGTTCTATCTGTGTGCAGTTCAAACGGGTGCCTCTTGCGAAAGAGGCACCCGCAAAGCTGTCTTGAGATGCGTTCAATTGATGTGATTCTATGATATCACTATTTAGTGATATGTCAATGGAGAAACCACTACATTTTGTGTTTTGGCGGTTTCGCCAAAATTGAGCCGAGAATCTTGGAGCAAAATTTGAGGCCAAAGCTCTTGACAAACTGTGCAAGGAAAGTGTTTGCATTCCGGGACGTAATATCCACGGCGGTGTATACTTCTCTGGAAGTTTGGATAGAACAATACCTTATTATATAGAGAAAAATGACCTCTGAGGCCGCCGCAGCTTCCACGTCAAGGAATGTGTAAATTGCAGTTGAAAAACTAGTCAAAAAGTCAAAGACGCAAAAAGAAACGAAAAAAGTGAAAAAAGGGGTTGCCAAACGTGTCGGGATATGGTATTATACTTGAGCGCCAAGGGCCGCCGGAAAGAATGACTTCTGAAAGCGGCAGAAGCAAAGCGAAAGAACCAATATGGATACGTTGAAAAACGAGCCACAAGTTCGAAAAGATCGAAAAGCTTCTAAAAAAGTGCTTGACAAAAAATCACTTCTGTGGTAAAATAATCAAGTCGTCAGCCGCTAAGGCTGAGGCGCACAGGACCTTGAAAATTGAACAATATCGAAAAACTTGTAACGGAACCTATTTTCGTGTTGGAAAAACACGTTAAACAATTCCAAACAAAGTAATTCACACAGGACGCAAGCGATTGCGTGCTGAGC
>OJQZ01001947.1_pt1 | contig 9672 bp, 8 predicted proteins | sample 1599071 | NCBI WGS metagenome assembly OJQZ01 (sample SAMN03922525, study PRJEB24848) | human gut metagenome | isolation source: stool sample | host: Homo sapiens | place: Germany | collected 2010-05
CTCCGTCGGTTGAAAACCGAATCAACGCGCACTTGTCGCGCATAGAAGCGGTTCTCCGACTGCTGCCGATCACGAAGATTACCGTGGAAACGGCGTCCTTCGACATGCAGCGGCTGAAGAATCCCGACATTTCAGGAAAAGAATACCAAGAAGGTGAACAGCTCGGCTTTTGGAACGTCCGCGAGTATGTTCTTTTTAGAGATGGGCACGTCTGTCGGCATTGTCACGGCAGATCGAAAGACCCGGTGCTTAATGTTCATCACTTGGAGAGCAGACGTACCGGCAGCGATTCGCCCGACAACCTGATTACGCTTTGTGTGACGTGCCATAAGGCGCTTCACCGCGGCGAAATCACGCTGAAGGCCAAGCGAGGACAATCGTTCCGGGCGCAAGCTTTCATGGGAATTATGCGCCGGGAGGTTTTGAACCGCCTAAAGGCGTCGTATCCTGAGCTGAAGGTGCACGAAACCTACGGCTACTTAACCAAGCACGCGCGGATTGCGAACGGCATTGTCAAGTCACATGGTGCAGATGCTTTCTGTATTGCCGGCAACCTTGGAGCCGAAAGGCTCGGCGAATTCTTCTTCCAGAAGCAGACTCGCCGAAACAACCGGCAGATTCACAAACTTTCCATCCTCAAAGGGGGCATTCGAAAGCGCAATCAGGCACCCTTTGAGGCCAAAGGCTTCCGTCTTTTTGATAAGGTTGCCTGCCAGGGAGAAGAAGGCTTCATTTTCGGCCGTCGATCATCCGGGTCTTTTGATGTACGAAAGCTCGACGGCACCCGCATTTCAGCCGGCATCAGCTGCAAGAAGCTGCGTCTGCTGGAGAAGAGACGGACCTATTTAACAGAAATTCGAAAGGAGGAGGCGCTTCCTCCCCTGCCTGAAGGCAGGGGTCTCCGCGCCTAAATTTGATGAAATTCACGGTCGTCATTGATAACTATTGCGCCAAGTCCGGCATGCTTGCTGAATGGGGGTATTGCAGCCTTTTAGAGACCGACAATGGCAACGTAATGATTGATACCGGCGGTACAGGCCACGTATTAAGACACAATCTCGACTTTCTCAAGATTGATCTCAAAAAACTCTCAGCTTTAGTCCTTTCGCATAGCCACCATGACCATATTTCAGGTCTCTTGGATATTGTTTTCAGCTGCCCGGGCATTCCGATCTACGAGGGTAAAGGCATCGAGATTGAAAGAAGAGGAGATGCAGATGCTTCCAGAAGAAGCGGCGGCGTGCCAGTAGGTCAATTTCCTAACGCGCACCTCATCGAGGATTATCTCGAAATTCTTCCTGATGTATTTGCCTTCCGCGTCCCCGAACAGAATCGGCGTTCTCAGTACGTTTGCTGTCGAAACATGTGGGAAGTGGGCCCTGACGGGAAAATTATTGCAGACCGCTTTGAAGACGATGTCTCCTTAGCAGTAAAAGGCGAGAAAGGCTGGAGCTTATTACTCGGATGCGCACACGCAGGATTGCCGAACATCATGCAGAGAGCAAAAGATTTGTTTGCCATTGACCGTCTGCACATGGTAGTCGGAGGCTCCCACCTCTGTGGAGTCAATCCTGAAGATTACGGGGTTTGGTTTGACCGATTGGCGGAGTTTCCTGTTGAAAAATGGCGCCTGAATCATTGCACCGGATTTAAAGCTGCCGCGGCAATGGCTGCTAGATTCGATGATGTTGACTGGGCCGGAGCGGGCTGCAGCTATGTACTCTAATTCAGGAAATGGAAGCGAATATGATCAAGCAATTCATTGCGGATGCCTTCACAGATAAGGTTTTCCATGGAAATCCTGCCGCTATTTGCCTTCCGGAACGTTGGCCGGATGAAAAATTGATGCAGGACATCGCTTCAGAGAACCGTCTATCAGAAACAGCTTTTGTGGTGAAAGAAAACAATGGCTGGAAGCTTCGGTGGTTCACGCCCGGCGGTGAAATCGATTTGTGCGGCCACGCAACATTGGCGACAGCTTTTGTTCTGATGAACTTTGTCGAACCTGATCTTTCTGAGATCGAATTCTCTATTCTGAGCGGTAAGCTGTCCGTAAAGAAAAAGAACGAGTTGTATGAAATGGATTTTCCGCCGTATGAACTCAAGAGGGTAGAAGTTACTGAGGCAATGGAAAATGCCATCGGTTTCAAGCCGTTAGAAGCCTGGATCGGCAGAGACTTAGTTTGTATTCTGGAGAGAGAAGATCAAGTTATCAATGCGCAGCCGGATCTTGAAAAAGTCAAAGCTTTAGACGGCTTACTACTTCTCATTACGTCTAAAGGAAAAGAAAAATACGACTGTGTGAGCAGGACGTTTGCGCCGAAATTAGCCGTAGACGAAGACCCGGTATGCGGTTCCGGCCATTGCCATCTTGTCCCGCTTTGGTCTAAAAAGGTCGGAAAGAAAGAGATTTCGGCCTACCAGGCTTCCTCTCGCGGAGGCGTCCTTTACTGTGAACTGTCCGGAAGCAGGGTCAAACTCGCAGGGCAAGCTGCTCTTTACTCTCGTGGCGAGCTTTGCATTGAGATTTAGCAGCAAAACCTCAGCTGAGAAAGTATCTTCAGCTGAGGCAGTCTGACTGGCAGCGGACTATTCGTCAGATGGTGTACATGACTGCAAAATAATGCGTCACACTTCCGCCTAATACAAATAAATGCCACACTGCATGGTGATACGGAAGCCTTTGCCAGTTGTAGAAGATTGTTCCGAAAGAATAGAGGAGGCCGCCGGCTACGAGCAGTGCTAAGCCTGTGAAGGGCAGGGCCTCCACAACCGGTTTAAAAGCAAACAGAACCAGCCAACCCTGAAAAAGATACAGACAAGTGTTGAGCTTGTCGCTTTTCTTCATCAGCCACGGCTGGAAAATAATGCCGAAGGCGGCAATGAGCCAGCAGGCCGTGCAGATCGTGATGCCGATCCAATTAGGCATGAGATTAAGCATGAAAGGCGTATAGGTCCCCGCGATCAGAAGAAAAATGCAAGAGTGATCGACATACTGAAGTGCTCTTTTTGCTCGGACGTTCCGAATAGCATGGTACAGAGTACTGGCTAAATAAAGCACGATCAGAGATGACCCGAAAATACTAAAAGTAGTGACCGCCAAAGCATTTCCGTGTCGGATTCCATAAAGAATTAAGAAGATAAGTCCCACTATGGAGGCAACGACTGCCAAGCCGTGGGAAATCGCATTGGCAATCTCCTCACCGCAGGTGTAAAACTTCTCCTGCGTCCGCAGAAAACCTGAATAAGTACGATCCATTCTTTTTAGTCGGTTTCTTTCGAAACCGCCTCCTGAATATTCTTTTGTTAGATTCAATATAAAAGTCCCAGAGACCTCCGGCGAAGGTAAAAAAGCTGACTTTGTAACAAACCTGTACAGGGTAAGCCAGATAGGCATTACTCGCCTTTATGCCTCAGGCGGAGCAGGTGACAATGGTTTAAGATCACGGAATTCCCGAATACACAAGGAGAATTTTTGTGAAAGTTTTAGCTCAAAACAGAACAAGAGCCTTTGATAAAAAGGCAGTTGTTAAGTGTGCTGCCGCTGTTGCTCTGTTAATTGCAGCCTCTAAGGTTTCTTTTGCGATAGGCCCGGTGCCCCTGACCATGCAGACATTTGCCGTCGCCGTCGTCGGCGCTTGGCTAGGAACACGTCAGGGTGTTGCTGCCGTCGTTGCTTACTTGGCGCTCGGTTTTGCCGGCCTGCCGGTATTTGCAACTCCGCTTTGCGGCCCCGCTGCTTTGATGGGTCCGACTGCCGGTTATTTAGTCTCTTTCCCGATGGCTGCCGCTATCAGCGGTCTGTTGGCTGAAAGAGGCTGGACAGGCAAGCGTATTTTTGCCTCCTTCATCAATCAGTACGCTTCCAACATTTTTATTGTTTTCTTTGGAACGATTTGGCTTTCTGCCACCCTCGGTGTAGAAAAAGCCGTCATGGTCGGCTTCGTTCCCTTTGTTATCGGTGCTTTGCTTAAGGCTATTCTCGGGACCGCAGTCCTGTATGCCAAAGCATTAAGCAGCAGAAAGTAATAGGAATTTTCCTAAGATTTTTCAGACCGAAGGCATTGTCCTTCGGTTTTTTTATGGATTTTCAAAGAGTTAGATTGTAATTAATAACTCAGGGTTTATTCTTATGAACTTTAGGATGTATTCCGATCCTGAGCTAAGTCTTAAATTTCACATATCGAAACAATCAATGTTTCGCATCACCTCGATCACGGAGAAAACATATGAAAGTTAAGACTCTTTTGAGCTTTGCCGCAGCACTCTGCTGCGCAGCCGCTTTCAGCATGAGCGCCCAAGCTCAGTTGAAAAATTCGCCGATGCATGCCAACCTTCCTGACAATGCAACAACAAAAGATTGCTTGGTTTGCCATCAGTCCTATCAGACGGTAGCTCAAAGAACCGCCAAGATGAATCCTAATCCTCACAGCAACCACCGCGGTGAACAAAACTGCACCAACTGCCATAGCGTTAAGGGCAAACCGCACCTCGAATGCAATGATTGCCATACATTCGCAATCAAGATGAAAGGAGAATAATAAAATGACAAGCGTATCTCGTCGTACTTTCCTTGGAACAGCTGCCGCTGCTTCCGTTAGCGCTGTCGCTGCTCCTGCAATGGCTGCTTCCACTTCCGGAAACAATCTTCCTGCCAAATGGGATGACACAGTTGACGTCGTCGTCTTGGGCTGCGGCGGTGCCGGTATGATGGCTGCCTGCCAGGCACACGATGCCGGCGGTAAAGTTGCCGTTTATGACGCAGGCCAGTCTCCCTTCCATACAGCTACCAACCTCTGCGGCGGCTTGTTCACAGCTTGGGGTTCCAAGATGCAGAATGCTGATCCGGAAGGCCGTAAAGACTCCTGGCAGCAGTTTGCCGAAGACATCATGGCTTACGGCAACTACATGAGCTTGAAGGAACCGGTTTACTGCTTCGCAAAGAACTCCGGCAAAGCATTTGACTTCCTTGAAGACGCCGGTCTTGCCAAACATCACCTTGAACCGTATGCCGGCCACAGCCGTCTGCGCGCTCACCGTCAGGACTCTTTCAAGGGCCGTGACTACATCGAAGTTCTGGTCAAACAACTCGACAAACGCGGCATCAAGATTAACCACGGCATGGGCGTTACCAAGTTCTACTATGATCCGGCTACTAACACCGTTGTCGGCGTTCAGGTAGGCGAAGGCGACAAGGCCAAGAACGTCAAAGCCAACAAGGGCGTTATTATGGCTACCGGCGGTATCACCGGTACACCGCAGTCTCTCGACCGCTGGGTTCCGAGTGTTGCCGGTAAGGGCGTTGCCATCGGCGGTCCGAAGAATGACGGTACAGCCATGATGGTTGCAGTTCGTGACGTCGGTGTTCCTCTGTCTCACATGCAGTACATTGCTTCTTATCCCTGCGGTATCGTTGTTAACGGACGTAACGGCCCGTACTGCCGCTGGTGGTTCATCACCAACAACGGCGGCATCCTGGTCAACAAGAACGGCCAGCGCTTCATTACTGAAAAAGAAGGTATCTGCCACGTGACTCCGTCTCTTGCCTCTCAGCCTGACGGCTGCCACTACGTCTTGGTTGACCAAGCAGGTTGGGAACGCACACTTGACAAGATCAAACTCGGCGCTCTGATCGGTCTGCCGAGCTGGCCTGCCGAACGCGTTGAAGCCGAATTCAAAGCCGGTAAGAACCTCTGGAAGTGCGACACTCTTGAAGAACTCTGCCAGAAGTCCGGTATGAACCTTGACGGTCTGAAGAAACAGATCGCTACATGGAACGAAGCGGCTAAGAACCATAACGACCTGCAGTTCGGCCGCAGCGACAAGGATATGTATCCTCTCGGCAAGGGTCCGTACTACATGATCCGTATGGAACCGTGGAACAACCTCTCCTGCGGCGGTGTTCGTGTTAACGAAGACCTCCAGGTTCTGGGTTGGGACATGAAACCTGTTAACCACTTCTATGCAGCCGGTGAAACCGTTGCCGGTGTTCACGGAGCCTTCTACTGCGGCGGTAACGCCTGCGGCTTCGCTCACACCTCCGGTTGGGTTGCCGGTCAGAAGGTTATGGGCAAACAGATCGGTTAATTCTCCTGTGATCTGACGAGAGAATGGGGCGCCGCAAGGCGTCCCTCTCCGATAATTTGGATGGGACGGCGCCTTCGGGCGCCGTTTTTTTTCCTACTAACTTATTGGATAACTGAAGAAATTGATAATGTTTTTGAAAATTCCGGTTGAGAACCCACAAAGATCTGCGAATCACTATTTCAAGATTTTGGCTTCCGATGCCTTTGAGTTCTCAAAAGAGCTTTCTATGGACTAAGTAGGCGACGATTGTTTCCTCAACGCCCGTCCGCCATCCGGGCAAAATCACATTGAAATTTTCCATAAAGGAAGTATCGAATTCTTCCGAAAGCCTAACCGGCTCTTCTTCTGCAAAAATGAGTTTGGCAAAGTTATGATTAGGTAATAGGCGAGCCAAAGTTGAGTGAATAAAACCTACCAGTTCGAAAAGGGAAGTTTCTCCATTGGCTGCCAGTTTATAAGTCCTGTCAAAACCCGGATTTGCCAAGCATTTAAGAGCTGCTGCAGCCGTCATTTGAACCAAAAGATGCCTTCCGATAAGTCTGAGCGGCTTATTACCGGAAACTGTTACTCTCTTGCGAGAAAGAATCTTGTCAATCCACTCCGTGATTAGGTTTTTAGTCACAGAACAATAAAAGACCTCCGGAAGTCTTATGAATAAGTACTGGCAGTTGATGAAAGCTGGGATGTCATCAACCGGTTTTAACCAACTTACCAAAAGAGAGTCCTTGGTTTCCAAAGCCTGTGAAAGAGCAGCTAAATAAGCCGCGTTTTTCAGATCTGAATTCCGGTTCGAGAAACGGGGAGCATAGAAAACGGCATCCGGCTGCGTAAGCGTTAGGAAGGCTGCAGCGAGTCCGGGATCGTTTTGCGGGAGCTCGAATTCAGTCGGTTTCCACAAATTCGAATTCTTTTTGAGCTCTGAGGAAAGATAAGGCTCAAATATCTCTGAGTCCCCGAGAAGGGCAAAGTTGTATTGAGTCTTTGTCACACCGGCGCTCCGTCAACGAAGTCACCGACCCAGAGACCTTCGTAGCTCGGAGGCACCAGTCCGGGACAATGTTCAAAGTACTCAATTAGCCAATGGACAAACCGATTGACTGCAACTCTGTCTCTGTCTTTACGGCTGATATAGATTTGCTGGACGGGGAACTTCCATTCCGGCAGGACTTCGCAAACCGTTCCGTTAGCCAGCTCATCTAAATAGTAATAGACAGGGCAGTAGGCTCCGATGCCCTTTGAACGCATGACGACCTGCTTGATGCCTCCCGGATTATTCAAACGCATATGGGCATGGAAGTGCAAGGGAAAATAGTCGCTTCCTTTTCTTAAAACCATATTTCTTTCGCGGTTTCTGGAAAAGAAAGAGAAAATAGGATGTTCAGAGAGGTCACGAGGAGAGCGAATCGGATATTTAAGTCCATTCAGATACTGTGGAGTGGCAGCGAGCATGAAGGAAATACCGGCAATCAGTTTAGAGTCACGTGTCGGAATATTCAGCGGTGTTATCGAGAGCATGACGTCATAACTGGTAATGGCGTCAGAGGTCATTAACTCAACATAACTTAATGATCTCATAGACACTGAAACATCAGGATTGAATTCCAGGTACTTTGAAATTGCAATCGGCATGATGATTTCAGAGAGCCCAATAGGGCAGGCGATGGTTATCAAGTCCCTGTCATTATCACGAGCAACCTGAAGGTCTTTGAACAATGAGGCCGCATCAAAAACGATACGTCTCATGCGGGAATAGGCCACAGATCCGGCACTGGTGAGCACCAGCTGTTTGCCTTTTCTCTGAAAAAGTTCAACGCCGAGATCTTTTTCAAGTTTGTTAATTCGCCTTGAGATGGAAGAGGCCTCTACGCCGATTTCTTCGGAAACTTTAGCGATGGAACCGCGGGAGACGATCTTAAAGAAAAGCCGCCAGGTATCAAGGTCGGAAACAGTACTCACAGTTCATCCTTTCAGCTGATATTCAGACTGTAGTTTGTGTGTTTTTGTAACTAACAGGATTGGCAATTAAAACATTACAAATGACAATAATTACTTGAATTTAAACAAACAAAATCAAGATCGATTTGTAATAAATCTGTAAATTGCCTTTTTTGTTAGCAATAACACGAAGTTTTTGTCATTGTATCAACTGCGGTACTTAGGCACAATAAACATGTCGGACGTAACCAAGGTCCGACGGACATCTCCTGATTGGTTGTTAGATATAAACAGTCTGATTTGGACTGTGCCTTCTTCAGAAAGAGAGAGCTGAAGAAGGTATTTTTTTGTCTAAAAACTGCGGAACGAAAAATATTCTCTTTTTCTTGAGAAGATTCGGATTTTAATCCTGAAATTTCATAATTTTCCGAGATCAAAATAAGTATTCTCCTGAATCTTATACCTGGCAAAAAAGAGGATACTCACCATCCTTAGCAAGGAAATTGAAGTATCGGATTCGTTATTTCTGAAATCTCCGTCCTATAGTGAAGAAAAAAGAATCTTTCAGGAGATTTCAATGTCGCAAGAGAATCTATCGAATTCTGCAGGCCCGAATTGCCTTAAAAGAAGTTTTGGCATGCGGGAGGCAGTGACGATTACCGCCGGATCAGTGATCGGCGTCGGCTTATTTACCACAGGATCCAATGTTGTTGGAAACCTCGGAGTCGAGGTGATTTTTGCAACTTTACTCGCCCTTTTGGTGAGCATTTATCCTGCGCTGCTGTACGCAGAAATGGGCGCTGCGCTCCCGTACGCCGGCGGCACTTATCAATTTGCATCCTTAGGGCTTGGAAAAGCAGTCGGCGTTTTAGCCGGTTGGAATTTCATTATTTCACTGGTCGCTGTGACCGGCGGTGAAGCGCTGGCCTTTAGTTACTACTTCAAGACACTCTGTCTTGCCTTCGGCTGGCAAATTCCATTATCTAATGTTGCTGTTGCGTTAATTGTCACGATCGGCTTCATTATTGCCAACGTTTTCGGCGTAAGACTGACGGGACGGCTACAAAACGGCTTTATGTTTTTCTTTTGGGGTGTTGCTGCCATTTGGTTCCTTACCATGATCCCGAACATTGAGCTGCCGAATTTCGTGAAATCACCGGAATTTATCGCTAAAGATAAGGACTTTACCTTCATCGGTGCCGTTTGCATGATTTGGTGGTGTTTTGCGGGATTCGAAGCTTGCGTCGCGATGGGCGAGGAGATTCGTTTTCCGAAAATCAATATTCCTCGAGCCATGTTCCTGGCTCCGTTTGTCGTTTTCTGTGTGAATGCATTGTTTCAGTGGTATTTAATCGGAATTACACCGGTTGAGAAATTAGCATCTTTGGCAACGGCAGAAGCACCTTATGCCGAGGCTATGAAGGCAGCAGGCATTTTCGGATTTCCTCTTGCTTTGCTCGCTGCCGGTATCGCATTCGGCGGCGATTTCTCGACTTTGAATGCCTCTATTTCAACAACGCCGCGTTATCTCTTTACTATGGCCAGAGACGGTGCGATGCCTAAGATTTTTGCGAAGGTCAGCCGCCGTTATCAGACCGTTATCTGGAAGCTATACAAACCTGTACATTGCTTCTCAGTTCGCTCTTCGAT
>OJQZ01001948.1_pt1 | contig 9660 bp, 8 predicted proteins | sample 1599071 | NCBI WGS metagenome assembly OJQZ01 (sample SAMN03922525, study PRJEB24848) | human gut metagenome | isolation source: stool sample | host: Homo sapiens | place: Germany | collected 2010-05
GTGAGCGGGGCAGAGGCAAAAAGGCCGATCTCGTAGCCTCGAGTCTGTAGAGCTTTAATCAAAGCAGAGCCCGATTTTGACGCTTTGGAGCTGTCCCAATATGAACCTGGAATTCCGGTAAATAGCGTGAAGATCCCGTGTCGAGTGTTAATGCCTCCAGAGTAATGGTCCTTAAAATTTATAGCATTCTTCGAAAACGCAGTGACATTAGGCATCGTTTGTTCAGTGATCATGTCAAAGCGGAGAGCATCGACAACTAAGAAAACGATGTTATAGCCTTCTCCTCCGGAGCAATCGAGCTTACTCAGAGGATAATTCATAGCGCCTTTTGCGTCTGTTTTTTTGAATGTGTATACATCTTCTCTGGAAACCAATCCTGTTTTTATCAGAAGTTTATTGAAATGCAAAGGACGACTTAAAGGTAAGTTCTCCTCAACTTTTGAGGTGTACGGGTTATGGTAGGCAAAGCCGAATCCGTACACGCCTTGGCAGACAAGCAAGCCGACGAGAGTAAAAGCAAGAAGATAAGAAGGCTTGAAGCGGGGTTGAGTATTAGAGAGTACGTTAGCCAACCAAAAACAGACGAGGGCAGCAATGAAGCAGGCTCCCATTAACAGACAGATCTGAAGAATCATGGAACCAGAGAAACTGACCACTTGACCCCCGCCAAGTAAAGTCATTTGTAGCATTGCAATATTTAAATGCAACCTGAATTGCTGATAGACGAAGCTGTCGGTCACAAAGAAAATTAAAAATACCGACAAAACGATATAAGCACAAAATTTCCCAACTTTTTTATTTACAAGAGAAATCAGGGCAAAAGGGGCGGCCAGAAGCAGGTTTAAGAAAGAGTAATAAAAAAATGAATAAGAGAAAAAATAGACAGGGCTCCATAAAGGGGCGCCTGTAAACTCATCCGGAGAGGTAAAACGGAAACTTAAAATTGAAAAAATGAGTCCAAGAAGAAGCGGAAAATAGATAAAAAACTTCATATTTTTTGTATTCATTTAAAAACCTTATTACTTCTTAGAACTCTCAGATAACTTTTCCATGGCGATAACATAACGGTAAAACGTCGTATGAAATGCAGAAACGCCGATCAGAAAGCCTCTCCATCCATCTAAAAAACCTCTTCGCAAGAAAAAATGTCGACAAAATGCCCAAGAAGCGTGACCTAACCCTCTGAACATTCCAATTTTTTTGTTTTTAGCAAGCATGGCGTCGGCACCCAGGTCCGCATATTGCATCTCTTTAGCCATAAGCGTTTTGACAGTAGGGAAAGAGTAGTGTCGGAAAGAAGATTTCAACTTCTCAACCTTCCCTGATGTAGTAAAACCTTCATGAACCTTTCGGTCGGTATAACGATATTCGCTCTTTTTAAATAAAACGGCATGTCTAAAGTCAGGATTCCAGCCGGAATGCAGAACCGGTTTTCCAAGAAGAAAAGTCAGTCTATTGGCGAGATAGGCAGAAGCAGAAGGATTTTTTAATGTCTCCTGAATTTCTTCAGCTAGCTCAGGGGTGCAAACTTCATCAGCATCAAAGCAAAGGACCCAATCAGAAGTTAGATGGTCAAGTATTCTGTTCCGGGTTGTACCGAAACCATCAAAGGGTACCTCAATTACATCGCAGCCCAATGATTTTGCGATTTCTTTAGTTTTGTCAGAAGAACCAGTGTCGGCGACCACAATTTTCGGACACCATGAAAGAGCTTGAATACAGCGGGCGATGCAGTGCTCTTCATTTTTAGTCATTATGTAAGCCGTTAAATCCGGCAGGCTTTTTATAGTTTCAGTTTGCATTTTCTTTTCTTGCTAACTCACAAACTTCAAGAAGCTTGGAGATATGTTTATCCAAAGAAAAATCGACTAAGAATTTTTCTGAAGCTCCTTTTTTGGCGGCTTCTGTCATGGAATCTTTCCGATTGAGGCAGTTTCGGATTGCTTTGTCGAGAGAATCAATTGAAAAAGGATTGAACTCTTCTTTCACAGCCTTTGAGATATAGTCTTTACAACCAAGATTTTCAGAAATCGCTACCGGTACACCCATACAGAGTGACTCGATAGGAACGAGTCCGAAAGGTTCGTAAATAGAAGCGAGGATAGAGAAGTCGGTCTGCGCATACAAAGCCGCCATATTTTTCTCATAGCCCACGTAACAAATATTCTTATAGTCTTTTCTACTAATAGGACGCCCTGCCACAGCTAAAGCAATCGGAAGGTCGGTATTTTCAAAATACTTTTCTAAGAGTTTGAACCCTTTCCTGGCGTGACTGGAAGACACAAAAAGAAATGTTGTTTTGTCCTTTAACTGTGGGAAAGAAGAAAGTCGAATTCCACATGGCTTCTCCCCCTCATCTTTTTGAGGCTTAAAAATGCTCAGGTCGACAGGAGGCGGTATCAAAAAAAGACGCGGCACAGGAATTTGGTAGTAAGTTCGGATTTCCCCTTCAACTAGCCGAGAGTGCGCTACTACATACTTTGCCTCCTGGTATGAGGCCTTTTCGAAGGGAAGAACGAATCTGTCGAAAATGCTTTTTTTCTTTCCCGTTGCCTTGAGAAAACCGGGGTGAGTTCCGCCACATATCACAACGTCTACATGTCTTGAGCGACAGCAGCCTAACATGACATCCACCGGATATTTTTTCCTTAAACCGGGAAGGAGATTAGAAATATAAAAGTCTCTTAGTCTTTTTGGCAAAAAGGAAGCATTGATTTTTACTGTCTTCACAAGAGTCGCTTCGTAAAGGCTTCTATCGATCTTTCTCGTAAAAACTGTAACTTCATGCCCCGCAGATACAAAGCCCCTGATAATATCCAGTGTGTATCGTTCCATTCCGCCGCTGTTAGCGAGGGCGTTACAGACAATCCCTATTTTCATATCTCGGTTTTAGTGTGTTGAAAGAGAGAAAACGAATTAGCGGAGGCTTTATTTTCAGTCTGGTGGGCTAACACAAGAAGGCAACCCAAGGTAGCCCAGTAGTATTTAATAACGGCAGAGTTCCCAAAATTATATTCAGTGAACCCCTGAAGGAGCAGGGCTAAAGAGCTGCCGAATATTAATACATAATAGGGCGAACATTTAAAGAAGGCGTTTTTTAGTGAAGACAAAAGAATATAGCCAAACAACAAACAAAAACCAATAAATCCGGCTACACCGTTCTCAGCAAGCATTTGAAGAAAGTTGTTGTGACAGTGGTTCTGCTTTTCTTTGGCCTCCGGCGACTTATATTCATTTAAGTACTTTGATGCGTATTGGCCAATACCAACTCCAAATACTGGATGATCTTTAAACATTTCGTAGGCTGACTCCCACATCAAGAGCCTTTCAGTATTCGACTGCATTGTTGTGCTCGTAATGCTTTCCGCTCGATTTTGAAGTTGCGGAGAATTAAAAAATACCAAAGAAGTCCCGACTGCGAAAATAACAAGAAAAAGGATCTTTTTGATGGAGTGATCATAAAGAACAGCAACTAAAGGAAGAGAGACTGCCAGCGCTAGCCATGCACCTCGAGTTCCGTTCAGAAGGAGTCCGGTAAAACCTATTAGAAAGAACATAATAGTCACGAATAAGGTTTTTCGGTCCTGTTTCCAATCCAAAAGGAAGCAAAACAATATAGGAAGCGAAGTCAGGAGAAATCCTGCTAAGGTCATTGGGTGTCCGTAAAGTCCTCTTAGGCGCGGTCCGTCCCCGTGAATGATCATTCCACCGATGACGTCGAGGACGCAAGATAAGATACTCAGTGCTAAAAAGAATGACGCGTATCTTTTCTTTCCAAAAAAGAAAAGGATTATGAATAAAGGGGAGGTCCTGTAAACAAACTGGCCTAAAAATATCTTGAGTCCCTTAATCGGGGCGCCGCTTGCTAACGCCGAACAAAAGATAGTCAGCCAAAAAAATCCAAAAAGCCAAATTAACCAGTTGTTTTCTTTATAAATTGTAGTCAAAGACTGATTTGAAATTGAACCTTTGGTGCGTATTAATTGCAATACGAGGAAAAAAACAGAAAAACCGAGGGCTATGTTTGCAGCTGCAATCGAAAGACATTGGAGTAAGACAAATAAACTAAAGAAAACGAAAGCAGCCCGTTCAAGTCTTCCTAGTCCGGTTAAAAAGTTCATAGGGTCAATAGCACAAAGGCTTAGTGGACAAAATAGAGTTAATTAGATACAAAAGACAGTTTTGAATCCAACATTCTAATTGATAGGCGTTATCGAGTTCTAATTTTGAGATTTCAGCCTTAAATGTCAAAACCCGGCTTAAGGCCGGGTCTTGAGATACCAGAAGAAATTATTTCTTAGTTTTGGCTCTTCCCTTACGGGCAGGTTTCTTGGGAGCATTTACAGCATCCTTGAAAGCCTTACCTGCAGTGAACTTGGGAACCATAGCTGCTGGAATCTTGATTTCGACTCCGGTTGATGGGTTTCGGCCGGTACGCGCTTGGCGCTGGCTTGCATAGAATTTGCCAAAACCGATAACTGTATATTCTCCGCCTTCTGCAACCGTCTTCACGATTGTGTCGGTATAGGCGTTAAGAACTTTTGCGACCTCTGTTTTGGCGAGACCGGTTTCAGAAGCTACGGCTTCAATCATTTCAGTCTTGTTCATTGGAATTCTCCTATGAGAGCTGTGTCTGTTCACGTGAACTCAGTTATCTTACCCTTATTTACATTTATTTAGAAGTTTTTCAATGTCGAGTTCATAGGCTTACCGTTTTTTTTCAAAGAAAATAAAGGAGCTCTATGCAGACAATGGCACGACTAAAGCATTGCTACCACAATTTTTTCTCAATACAAGGCTGCTTAACAAAGGGATTTTCATTTCCTTGGATTCGTTCAATTCGTTTTGTTCTCACGCACTCCCATTTCTCAACGGGATATTGCCTGTCCCAAACGTCCATTAATCTTTCTTGTTCCTTGCTCAACTTGAAAATTGGATATGCGTAAGCCATATATTTATAAGCACGGGCGATAGTGCCCCTTGCGTACTTAGGCGGTTCTGCTCTGTTGCTTGAAATTTTCATCGCACAGGAACCGAATGTGTTTTCAGCTGAGGCGGAAAGGAGCCCAAAATTTTTGTTGCCCCGTTCTGCATTAACTGCGCCGATGACGGGAAAAAGGTTATACATGTCACTTTGCATCAGCCTGAACGTGATGTTTGATTTTTCCGCGCATTTTCTTCCTTTAAAAGGAGCACCTCTGTTATCAGTGCACATTGGCGAACCTTCCCTCCATTCCGGGAAGAATCGTCCGAAGTTTTCGGCAGGTAGGACATGTTCCCATTCGACTCTGTTAGCTCTTTTTTTATGGACTTGGGTAGTGAAACCAGGGGGAAGAGAAATCCATTTGTCTTTATCAAATGGGGCGTTGCAATAAAGCGTAACGCGATGATCGAATATCACCTGATGCTCTAATATTTTTTTTGCTTTATTAAAGCTCTGGAAAGTTTCGTTTCCTCTGAAGACATCAGAACAAAATCCGTTCGGAGCTGCGGCTATACCAAAAGAAAGAGCAAAGATACTTGCAACACCACGATTAAAGAAAGAGAACAAACTAGGATGCATTATTTTTATAGTCAAGGTCTAAGGGTTATAAGGATATTTCGAGATCAAAGGGTATTTTCGCTAAAAGAGATTTCTTTAAAGGGTAAGCCGTTTCTGTCTTTTTCACTTAATAAAACGGTTGAAGCTGGAGGTATGGGCCAATCAACCCCGATGTCTTTGTCGTTCCACAAGATTCCTGCTTCGTCTTCAGGATGATAATAGTCAGTGCATTTGTATTCGAAGAAGGCTGTTTCTGAAAGAACATAAAATCCGTGTGCAAATCCTGGCGGAATCCATAGTTGATTGCATTTTTCTGCGCTTAAGACAAGGCCGAACCAATTCCCATAAGTATTGGAACCCCTCCTTAAATCTACGGCTACGTCAAAAACTTCCCCAAATATCACGGAAACAAGTTTTCCTTGCGGGAAACGTTTCTGGAAATGAAGACCTCTCAATGTGCCTCTTGAAGAGAACGAGCGATTATCCTGAACGAATTGATAATGGATTCCAGCCTCTTCATACCGTTTTTTTTGCCAAGTCTCCAAGAAAAAGCCTCTTTTATCACCAAAAACTTTGGGCTGAATTTCTAAGAGGTCTTGAATAGGTGTCTCAATTATTTGCATTTTTATTTCCGACTAGATTTAAAAGATAGCGACCGTAGGCATTTTTTTTATGAGGTTCAGCCAATTCTTTTAGCCGTTCATTGTTTATCAGTTTGTTCAGCCATGCAGCTTCTTCTGGAGAGCCGACCATTAATCCTTGTCTTTCCTGGACTGCATGTATAAACGACCCTGCTTGCAAAAGTGATTCGAAGGTTCCTGCATCGAGCCAAGCCACGCCTCTTTCTATTACCTTAACTCTTAGGCTGCCTTCAGAGAGGTAAGTTTTATTTATATCTGTTATTTCTAATTCCCCTCGTTTTGAAGGGGTAAGTGATTTGGCGATCTTAATCACTTTCGTGTCGTAAAAGTACAAACCGGGGATCGCATAAGGCGACCTTGGAAATTCCGGTTTTTCTTCTATTGAGATAGCTCTGTTTTCCTTGTCAAACTCAACGACACCGTACCGTTCCGGATCGTTTACTCGATAACCAAAAACGGTTGCGCCCGCAGGGGAAGACATGGCCTCCTTAGCTAAGTCAATAAGTCCGTTTCCGTAAAAAATGTTATCGCCGAGAATCAGGCAAGTAGGGCTGTCTTTAATAAACTCTTCGGTTATCAAAAAGGCCTCTGCAAGTCCGGTAGGTTTTTCCTGGATGAAAAATTCAAAATGACAACCTAACTGACTGCCGTCCGAAAGAAGCTTTTTAAAAAGATGCTGCTGATCAGGCGTGGTAATAATTGCAATTTCTCTTATGCCGATCTGAATTAAAGTACTCAGCGGGTAATAGATCATCGGCTTATCATAAACAGGGAGCAATTGCTTACTTATGGCCGTCGTGAGGGGAGCAAGGCGGGTACCAGAGCCTCCGGCCAAAATTATTCCCTTCCAAGAACTCATTTATCTTTCCTCATAGTTTTTCTTGATCCAATCTTGGTAATTGCCATTTTTGACATTTTTTACCCATTCTGCATTCTTCAAATACCAAAGGACAGTCTCTCGGATGCCTTGGTCAAAATTAAATTTGGGCGTCCAGCCTAAATCTTTCTTAATTTTTGAAGCATCAATGGCGTAACGAAGATCGTGTCCGGGACGGTCTTTCACAAAATGAATTTGTTCAGAATAAGATTTTCCGTCTGAGCGCGGCATTTCTTGGTCGAGAACATTGATAATTGCCGCCACAACTTCTAAATTGTTTTTTTCTGAATTTCCTCCGACGTTGTAACACTCACCCGGCATAGCTCTTTCTAGCATGAGGGATATTGCGCCGCAGTGGTCTGAAACATGCAGCCAATCACGGATGTTTTTGCCGTTTCCATAGATTGGCAAAGGCTTACCTTCGATGGCATTCAGAATCATCAAAGGTATTAATTTCTCGGGAAATTGTCTCGGTCCATAATTGTTAGAGCAATTGGATATTAGGGTCGGCAGTCCATAGGTTTCATGAAAAGCCCTGACAAAGTGGTCACTAGATGCTTTTGAGGCTGAATATGGACTATTAGGGGCGTATGGTGTGTCTTCTCTAAAGGCCGAATCTTTAAAGCCCAGAGATCCATAAACTTCGTCAGTTGAGATGTGATGAAACCGGAATCTTGTTCTTTCTTCTTGAGAAAGTGACTTCCAATACTCCAATGTCTCTAGAAGGAGGTTGGAGGTCCCGAGAACATTCGTTTTTACAAATGATTCAGGATCTACCACCGACCTATCAACATGCGTCTCTGCGGCGAAATTAACCACGGCGTCCGGACGGAATTCGGAAAGGATTTTTTGAGTTAGGATTTTGTCACCGATATCGCCTTGTATGAAGGAGTAGTTTTCGTTGTCTTGGACTGATATCAAATTATCAAGGTTACCTGAATAGGTTAACTTGTCCAGATTAAGTACTTTGTCTCCTTTTTCTATTCTGTCCAGAATGAAATTTGATCCGATAAATCCTGCACCACCAGTTATTAGTAATTTCATCAGTTTGTTCCAAGGCTAAAAATTGATTTGTCGACGGGTTTCATTGGGGAAATGAGAAAATGCTTAATGGCGTCAGGGTTGATTTCATTCCCCTCGGAAAAAACAAACATCCTGCTTGCATCATAAAAAGGCTCGTTTAGTATGCACGTTCTATTAGTAATAATCTTCGAATTGAGTGTCAGAGCCTCTGATATTCTGAAGGAATAGCCCTCACCAGGCGCTAATCGCCAGAGATCTATTACTGCACGACTTTCACTCATTAATCGTAAGTAGTTTTCGTAAGACACGATCTCTCTGTCGACCTTAAAGTCCTCCAACTCGGAGTAGGGATAGTCTACAAGTAAAATTTTGACATTTAAATTGGCCTTTTTTAATGCGCTCAACAAAGGCCTTAAAGATTTTTCTCTATCTAGGCTATATGCTGCCAAGAAACAAACATCGTATTTCTTTTTAACATTCAGGAAATTAATAAGCTTTGAAGTGTTTACCTTGTTCATGGCATAGGGAATGCCAAATTTAGAGGAAGTGGACTGGTCATACACAGAGATCTTGATATCGTTTGACAACGAAAAATTTTTAATCCAAGTAAATTCTTTAATTCTACTTGGTCGCAAAATGTCAAAGTATCTAACCTCTATATTTGCAAGAGGATATTTTTTTCTTAAGTACCGAAGGAGTTCAGGAGAAAAAAGCCCAACGATGAAAATTCTTTTCTTTACTTCTTTCGGTTTAACTTGAGAGATCAGCCTATTTAGAGCTTTGTTGCTCTTGGCGATCAGATTGATTGTTTCAACTCCTTCGACCACTACATCATTTTTCTTTGCATAATGGAATTTGATTAACTCAGCCCCAACGGAACCTCCGATAAAGAATAAATCTTTTTCTTTCTGCTTGTTTAAGAAAGAGTCTAATAATTTAGGTATCTTTTGCCTATAGTATTTTCTAAGTACAAAAGAAAGCAGTGCGAAACAAATTAATTTAAAGTTTCTTGTTTTCAGGAGAGAAGGAAGTTTAAAGACAACGCAAGTTACGCCGCTAGAGAAGAGTTCAGAGAAAGCAGGTAAGTTTGGTAACGGCTTTTCTTTTCCCAGGAAGGGCTCTTTTGCCGTGCAATATATTTTTCCGTTCTTTGTGTAAATATGGAGGACTGCCATAGTGTTAAATGAAATTTTTCTTTATTTTGAGTAACTTTTGAAGTTTGCGCAGGGTTATTTTAAATAACTGGATTAGTGATCGGTAAAACTATTATTAGGCTAAAGTTTATAGGCAGCCTGTAAGGGGAGATTCTAGTAACTTGTTAAGTTGCCTTAGAAAATATTATGTGATAGTTTTCTGCGCGTGTCAGCTCTTTCTTAGAGTGATTTTTTAGCTTTGAATCGCTTACTCCAATGTCTTCCTTGATTCTTCCTCCCATCAAGCCATCTCATTATCGTCAACTTCCAGCGTTTTTCTACTCCCTACCCAGAGGTAGCTTAAAAACGGCAACGGTTGCCTGAAATAACCACAAAATGACTTGCGCTTCGTGCGCTTTTTCTTTATAATCGAGAGTATTACGA